>JACKQG010001185.1_pt1 | contig 36635 bp, 34 predicted proteins | sample 8237621 | NCBI WGS metagenome assembly JACKQG01 (sample SAMN15677084, study PRJNA649215) | marine metagenome | biome: marine; feature: Black Sea; material: saline water; isolation source: suspended particulate matter (SPM) from the Black Sea western gyre | collected 2013-06-09/2013-06-10 | depth...
AGTTCCTTTTCAATGTTATGAAAATTGGACATAAGGGTATTGATTCTGCTTCCAAACAGGTTGTCGAGTTCTGCGAGACGACGGAGGTCCGTGTCGAGTACTGTCACTTGTGCGCCAAGGGCTACGGCCACCCGGCCGGCATTGCTGCCGACAGTTCCCCCACCGATAATGGTGACATGGCCATGTTCGACACCAGGTACTCCCCCGAGAAGAATGCCGCGACCTCCTTCTTCCTTTTCCAGGAAATGGGCGCCAACCTGGACCGCCATCCTTCCGGCAACCTCGCTCATTGGTGCCAGCAGGGGAAGGTAGCCGTTGTCAAGCTGTACCGTCTCATAGCCAATGGCGGTCACTTTTTTCTTTAGCAGGACATCGGTAAGATCGGCAAGGGGTGCAAGGTGAAGATACGTGTAAAGAATGAGGCCTTCCTTCAGGTATTCATACTCCTCAGGCAACGGCTCTTTTACCTTGATAATCATGTCGGCATCCTTGTATATATCAGCTGCTGCCGCAAGAATATCGGCTCCGGCCTCTGCATATTCGGTGTCGGAAATGTTGCTTCCGGTTCCAGCATTTTTTTCAATAATTACTGAATGGCCGGCTGCCGAAAGACTTTTTACGCCGGCAGGAACGATACCGACTCGAAATTCTTTGTCTTTGATCTCTTTGGGAACGCCAATAATCATATTCTGCTCCTTTCAGTGGTGGAACTTTCTAAATCACGGCTTGACGCCTTTTCGATGGCCATCTATAATCAAAAAAGAAAATCAATGCTATTGAGAGTACTATTCTCACTCGATGAATTCTGGTCAAATAATTTTTATCCATAATCCTCATCCTCAGGAAAGAGATGATTAACCACTGTCCGCATTGCAAGAAGAAGCTGAGTTTCACAGAGGCGCAGCTTGAGAAAATAGAGGAAGCTCTTTTCAGACTCCAGCCCGGCCAGGTCATCAAGATGGGATGTCCGCACTGCAAGGTCCCTATAGAGCTGAAGAAAGAGGTCCAGCCCGAAAGAAAGGATGCCTCGACTTTTTTTCCGGGTCTTCTGGACGGTGATATCCCTGCAGAGTCTCCTCCGGCCGCGGCGGCCCCCCCCGCTGAGGAGGTCCCTGACCGCAGGCCGCAAGTCGCAGGTGCAGCGCCTCCGCCTCCTAAACCTCCGGATATCAGCTGGCTGAAAACAGGAGAGTACGGCGAAAAGGCACACAATCCCGATGATGCTACAATCCTGATTCTCATGCCTGATGGAGAAGGGAAAAATCAGGTTGCAGAGGCCTTTAAAAGGATGGATTACAGGATAGATTATGCGGCCTCACTTGGAGAGACTATGGAAAAAATGGTCTCTGCCTCCTACGCCGGAGTTGTTCTGCACACAGGTTTTGAGGGCGGGTCGTTGGCCGAGTCCCGAGTCCATCACCACATGAAGTGGCTTCCCATGCCCAAGAGGCGATATATCTATTACGTTCTCGTCGGGCCGGACCTGCAAACCCTCTATGACCTTGAGGCCTTTACCTTGAGTGCCAATCTGGTGATCAATGAAAAAGACCTGGGTAATATCAATGTGATTTTGCGCAAAGGGTTTCATGATCATGAGACCCTGTTTCACCCTTTTCTTGAAAGCCTTAAGAAAGGGTGACGGAAGGAATGTAGAGACAGCCTTCAGGTGAAGAGTGAAATGCCTGCCGGCAGGTCATCAAAGATTTTCAATTTGCCCAGATCCCACTTGCCAGGATCCTCATAGCTGGCAACCTTGTCTCCGATTTTAAAGAGGTCTCTGTCGTATACGGGGACGGCAGATTTTTTCTTGTCATTGTAAAAGACGCGAACGATGGGCTGCAGCACATTATCCGTCGAGCCGACAACCACCCCGATAAGATCACTTTCCAGCCGAACGCATGTTCCTATGGGGTAGACCCCAATACAGCGGATAAACTTATAGGTCAGATCCTTGTTGAAATGATAATTGCTCCATTCGTAAAGTTTTCTCAGGGCTAATATGCTTTCCATGCCCCCCTTGTAGCACCTGGCTGAGGTGATGGCATCGTACACGTCACAAATGGCGGCAACCTGGGAGCCGTATCCTATCTCCTCACCTTTCAGGCCGTCGGGATACCCGGTGCCGTCGTAGCGCTCATGGTGGTGCAGTCCCATGTCGAAAGCCTCGTGGGGCAGGTTGGTGGCATTGACCATAACCTCTGCCGAATATTCGGCATGCCGCTTCATTTCTTCAAATTCGGAATCCGTCAGTTTCCCAGGCTTGTTGAGGATTTCGAGTGGTATCCTGGTTTTGCCGATATCATGGAAAAGAGCACCCACGGCAAGGTTTAATGTCATCTCATGGGGGATTTTGGCGAAGTAGCAGAAAGACAGGACAAGAGAGCCGACGCTGATGGAATGCATTAATGTGTATTCGTCTTTTTGACGAATTCGGGTCAGCAGAATAAGGGCATCCTTATTGCGGGTGACAGAATCACCCATTTTTTCGATGAGCTGAAAAGCGTCTTCGGTCTCCAGCGGTTCTCCTGCCAGTATGTTCGCTGTGGCCCGCTGAATAACACTGGCAGCTTCTTTTTTGATGTTTTCGGCAATGGCAATTTCTTCTTTGAGCGGAATATAATAGGATGAGGAAGGGTCAGCTTTTGCCAGTTCGTGCAGGCTTTTATCCGTCTCATCCCGGACCTCGCGGGCTGTTTTCGCTGCATCAATATCGAGGCCCCTTTCCGTATCAATATAGACTTCTTTGATTCCCCAGGAACGAATGATGTCTATGGTTTTTACGTTCTTAACCAGGGTCTGGTTGATGAAGAGGTTTTCCGTATGCCAGCCGGAATCAAAATCATGAATGAAAACTCCCGGCTTGAGCTGATCTATGGTTATTTTTTTGATCATGATATCTGTATTATATACATAATTCTGTTATAATAGCAAAAGATGTGTTAGGGATTCAGTGATTTTATATGTCGTAAACGTAGCCTCCCAATGATAGCTTTTTTTCGACTTGTTACGGGTTCATTATAATTGAAGCCTGCAGTGTCCTTTTTGGCAACAGCAAACTGCCTTGGAAGGATTGCGGAGTAATTTCATTTCATGGAAAACGAGAAAAATTCAGCTCCGAGCAGCACTATTTTTATCGCCAGGCAGCCCATTTTCCGGTCGAATCTACAAGTGTATGGTTATGAGCTCCTTTTCCGGTCAGGTCTCTCCAGCTTTTTTGATCCCTCATTCGGTGGCGATCAGGCAACTTCTCACGTCATTACCAATTCATTTTTACTGATTGGCATCGATAAGATGACCGAGCAGAAAAAGGCATTTATCAATTTCACCGAAGATATGCTTCTTCGGGAATATCCCCTTTTATTTCCTAATAAATATACCGTTGTTGAGGTCCTTGAAGACATAAAGGTTACCCCGGAAATAATCGCGGCATGTCGCACTCTGGTGAAAAAAGGATATACACTGGCACTGGATGATTTCGAATACAGCCCGGAAATGGACCCCCTTCTTGAAATTGCCGATATTGTCAAATTTGATGTTCTGGCAATGTCCATGGAGGATCTGCAGAAAGAGGTCGAGATTGTTTCCAGATATGATGTCAAGATGCTGGCAGAAAAGGTTGAGACCAACGAGCAGTTTGAAAAAACCAGGGAAATGGGTTTTTCTCTTTTTCAGGGGTATTTCTTCAGTAAGCCGAATATTCTCCAGGGCAAGGATATTGCGGGGTCTCAGCTGCAGTATCTTCAGGTTCTGAAAATGATCCAGGATGATAATTATGATTTTGACAAGATAGCCGACCTTGTCTCCCAGGATGTTTCCCTGGCCTATAAACTTCTGAAATATGTCAATTCAGCAGGCATGCAGCGGCGGGTGGAGATCAAATCACTGCAGAGCGCAGTGGCAATGGTGGGTGAGGTGACTCTTCGTAAATGGCTGGGCTTGATTATGCTCTCCTATCTGGCTGAAAATAAACCGGAAGAGCTTTTGCGTCTGTCAATCCAGAGGGCGGCATTCTGTGAGCAGGTCGGTGCTCAGATAGCGGATCTTGATTTCAAGCGGAGCTGCTATACCGTCGGCATGTTCTCCTTGCTTGATGTGTTGCTGGATCAGCCCATGGAGACAATCCTCAAGGAGATAAATCTCAGTGAGGATATAACGGATACTCTTCTCGGCATGCCGACAGGGCCCCTGGGGAATGTGCTCCTTCTTGCCAAGGCATATGAGCGCGGGGCCTGGAAATGGGTTGCTCGCGTATCAGAAGCGCTCAACGTGAATAAAGACTATCTTCCTCTTTATTTTGAAAATGCACTGGATAAGGTAAGCGAGTTCTACCTGGCCTCCTGATCTGCTCCATGCATTTTTGAAAAATCTCCCACCTGCAGGAAAAGGCGTGCTATGGCTCTTAAGAGAGACAAGCGGTTCTGCCTGATGTCACTGTTTTCAGCCATGACCATTACATCGTCAAAAAAAGAGTCAATGGGCTCTTTCATTTCCAGTATCTGGACGAGCGCCTTTTCATAGTGTTGCGCATCCACCAGAGGTCGTACTTTTCCTGAAACATCCCCAAAGGCTTCAAAAAGTTTTTTCTCGGCAGGTTCCGAAAGCAGTGCCTGGTCGACAGTATCTTCCTGGTGGTCTTTGATGATGTTGTTAACCCGCTTGAAGGAGCCTGCCAGTAAAGTGAATGTTGTCCTGGAGCTGATGGCTCGAAGGGCATCAATGCGCATGCGGCAGTCAACTATATCGTTGAATGAAACAGATGTGACTGCTTCCACAGCTTCAGCCGGGATTCCCTGGGCGGTGAGGTCGTTGAGGTATCTTCCTTTTATAAAATCAAGAATAGCGTCACGGGTTTGCTCTTTTCCCTGTGTCAGTTTGTCTCCATAGAGGTTTACTGCTTCTTCGATGCACTCTGTCAGGGGGAGCCGCAGTGAATGTCCGGAGATAATATTGATGAGAGCCAGGGTGTGGCGCCGTAAACCGTATGGGTCTGTCGTGCCTGTCGGTTTCTGTCCGATGCCAAAGCAGCCGGCCAGGGTGTCAAGCCTGTCTGCCAGACTGACAAGGGCTCCGGCAAGGGTTTTCGGCACGGTGCTGCCTGCTCTCAGAGGGAGGTAGTGCTCCTGGATTGCCGTGGCCACTGACGGGTCTTCTCCTTCAGCCAGGGCATAGTATTGACCCATAACTCCCTGCAGAGAAGGAAATTCTCCAACCATATCTGTGACAAGATCTGCCTTGGCCAGTCTGGCCGCCCGCGATACAGTCATGCTCAGCGTTTCATCTGTCAGGCCGGCCAGGAAGGCAGCCAGTTTTTCTGTCCGGGCTGTTTTTTCGAGCATGGTTCCCAGTTTGGCTTGAAAGATAACACCTGAGAGTGTCTGCAGCCTTTCTTCAAGGCTGTGCTGGCGGTCTTCCCTGAAGAAGAAGAGGGCGTCCTCCAGTCGGGCGCGGAGAACTCTTTCATGGCCTGCCGCCGCAAGATGTGTATCAGCTATCCTGGTGTTGTTTGCGGCAACAAAATGAGCCATCAGATTGCCTTCCTTGTCGGCAATCGTAAAATATTTTTGATGCACACGCATGGAGGTTATAAGGACTTCACGGGGCAGTTCCAGGAATTTCGGGTCAAAGGAGCCGCACACGCCAATAGGGATCTCAATAAGGTTGGTTACGGTATCAAGAAGTTCAGGGTCAGGAACAATTGTCCCACCTACACTGGCTGCGGCAGCATTAATTTCATCTTCTACCATTTTGCGGCGCTCATCTATGTTCACAATAACATTTTTTTCGCGAAGGATGCTGATGTACTGGCTGAAATCGGTAACGTCTGACTCGCCCTGATCCATGAAGCGATGGCCCCGTGTTGAGCGGCCGGAATGAAGATCGTTGTATTTTACCGGAACGATTTCTCCTCCGAACAGTGCCGTCATCCACTGGATTGGACGTGCAAAGGTTGAGCGGTTTGTTCCCCATCGCATTGATTTGGGAAAGGGGATAGACTGGATAAATTCAGGGATATACAGAGTAAGAAGCTCCGCAGTGGATTTCCCCTTCAGCTCCTGGACAAGCATCAGGTACTCACCTTTTGGGGTGGTTTCAATTTTCAGCTGGTCGACAGTCACTCCCCGTGATGCAGCAAAACCAATGGCCGCTTTGGTTGGTTGGTTTTCGGCATCATAGGCAGCCTTTTTGGGAGGACCAAGGACTTTTTCCATACGGTCCGGCTGTCTGGTTATCAGCTCGGTAACACATAACGCAAGTCGGCGCGGGGTGGCGACGGTTCTCATTTCTCCGTAGGAAAGTGAGAGTTCGGTCAGTTTTTTTGCCATTGCTTCCTTCATAAATGAAAGAGCTGGAGCAATATACCCCGCAGGGATCTCTTCTGTGCCTATTTCAAGTAGCAATTCCTGGTGCATTGTGAGTCAGGGTATCCTTTGTTCTTTTGAGTTTCAGGCTGCCAGCTATTGCGGCGGTGTATAATTTTCCGGCCACTCGAGTGATGCAAATGTACTGAAGCCTTTGGCGAAATTTTCTACATTTACAGAAAACCAGCTTATGTCGGTAAGATTGGTGATTGTGTTGCCGATAGCGTTGGCAATTCCTTCCACAGAGAGGGAGTTGTCCTGGGGTTTTGCCAGGGCCGAGGACCATTGAAGGTCATGATTTGTAATCTCTTCAACCATGGAAATAATATCTTCTATCCAGATAAAATGCTGGAAGCGAAGACTGGTAGTTACGACTCCCCAGAGCCCTAGGGATTCGGGAAGACCCGATCCTGTCTGGACAGGGGCGGGTGGCGCAACCGGGACCTCTATCTCCAGGATCAGGTCGTTTTCCTTTTGCAGGGAGCCATGCATTCTGCACAGGTATTCTCCCATGACAGTTCTTCCGGGACCACGCTTTTTCTTTAGAAAATAGGGGAACTCTATTTCAATATGCGCTGCTTCAGCCTGGAGTTTCTCCTTCATCTCCTCAAGGATGCGGTGAAAACTCTTCAGTTTGATTTCGCCATGAAAATCGTTGAGGATTTCCACGAAACGACTCATGTGGGTTCCCTTGAACTGGTGCGGAAGGTTGACGTACATGTTGACCTTTGCCACAGTTTTCTGGACCTTTTTGGCCCTGTCAAGAACAGTAACAGGGTAGGAGATGTCTTTTACGCCCACTTTTTTGATACTGATGCGGCGATAGTCAGGCTGACTCTGAATATCCTTCATTGTTGTCCAGGTTCGAAGTCCATTGTCCGTGAAATAGTTCAGGAAAGGTGTTTTTGGACGGCAGCTTTCAGTTCTTCAAGGTTTGCTGATTTTACGATATATGCATCAGAGGCCCATGAGGCAAGATCCTGTTTGAACTCCTGGTAGGCTGAGCAGAGAATGATGGGTAAATTAGGATGGGTTTCTTTCATGCGCCGCAATACATCAATTCCATTTAATCCAGGCATATTGATATCCAGGATTACCAGGTCGGGAGAGAGGATGCTGAGTTTGTCCAGGCCTTCTTCTCCTGAAAGGGCGGAGTGAACTTCATATCCCTCTTCTTCGAATTCTTCCCGGTAGAGGAGATGTATGCTTTCTTCGTCATCAACGAGCAGGATTTTTTTCATAAGGCACCATGTGTTCTGGGATTTTTTTATTTCACTTCCCTGAGGAATTTTGCAGCATCTTCTGGAGGTGTCGGGTTGATATAAAAACCGGATCCCCATTCAAAACCGGCAAATTTAGTCAGTTTCGGCATGATTTCGAAATGCCAGTGATAATGCTCCATGGCTTCGGAACGAATAGGTGACGTATGCAGGACAAAGTTATATGGAACACCGGGAATGCAGGTGTTCAGCCGCCACATGGTCTCGGAGAAAATGGCGGCCAGGGCATGAAATGATGCGTCATCCTGGGTTCGATAGGCCGATGAATGTTTTTTCGGCAGAATCCACATTTCAAATGGTGAGCGGGGAGCATACGGGGTTATCGTTATAAAGTGATCGTTCTGGCAGACGATCCGTGTGTTTTCTTTTATTTCCTGGCGAATTATGTCACAAAAAACGCAGCGCTCTTTGTATTTATAGTAGGAAAGGCTTCCCGCCAACTCGGAAACGATCATTCTCGGTAAAATTGGCAGGGCTACAATCTGAGAGTGAGAATGCTCCAGGGATGCGCCTGCTGCCCGGCCGAAATTTTTAAAGACCATGACGTATTTGAAGCGGGGGTCTTTGCTGAGGTCGTTGATTCGGTCACGAAAAGCAAAGAAGACGTTTATCATTTTTTCCGGGGGGAGTTCGCTGAACACCTCGTTGTGGTTTGGTGTCTCAATCACCACTTCATGGGCCCCGATACCGTTCATTTTGTCGTAGAGCCCTTCTCCCTCTTTGCTGAGATCGCCTTCTATGACAAGGGCTGGGAATTTGTTCGGGACGACGCGTATCTGCCATCCCGGGGAGTTGGGCGCCTGGTGAGAATCTCCAAGGCGGTGCACTTCAGGAGGGGTCGTTTTTTCATTTCCGGGACAGAGTGGGCAGAAACCGCCGATTGAAAGGCTTTCTTCCAAAATGAAGTCGGTTGGTCTCTTGCCGCGTTCCTTCGCTATAATTATCCAACGGCCAAGAATTGGGTCTTTGCGCAGTTCAGGCATAATTTCAGGGAGTGGTAGTTAGCGGAAAAGGACAGGGCGAATCAGCCGGTCTGAGCTTTTTCAAAGTCTTCCTGTTTTGTTTTGCAGTCAATGCACATTGCAGTTACCGGTCGGGCTTCAAGCCGCGCTTTTCCAATATCTTCACCGCAGGCATCACAGACGCCGTAGCTCTCCTCGTCGATGCGCTCAATGGCCTCAGTAATTTTGGAGAGAAGTTTTCTTTCCCTGTCGCGGATGCGCAGTTCAAAGTTGCGGTCTGATTCCGCTGAAGCCCGATCTGTTGGGTCAGGGAAATTTCCCCCGCCATCAGTCATTTCTGAAATGGTTTTATGTGCTTCTGAAAGGAGTTCATTTCTCATGTCCTCCAGCTTCTTTCTAAAATAGGCTAATTGTTCATCTGTCATGCGAATTTCTCCGTTTATTGCCATTGCATCTGGTTCTGCCGATTCAAAAAAGACTTTGAAGCCGCGTTCTCCTCTGGCATCAAGTGATATTACCGATAATGCTCTAAAATGATGATTTGGGTCCTGTGGGCATCATTAGGCAACCTTATCATCAAACAAAAATCCTAATTTTTCAAGGTACCTATTATCTATTGTCGCGGATATACTCTCCGCTTTTCCCCCCTGATTTTCTGATCAGGCGGATGTTGTTGATGGTCATGCCCTTGTCAACAGCTTTACTCATGTCGTATATGGTTAAGGCCGCGACTGAAACAGCGGTCAACGCTTCCATTTCAACGCCGGTTTTTCCTGTGATTCCAACTGTGGCAAGTATGTCTATTTTACAACGTGCCTCGTCCAAAGTAAAGTTGATATCAGCCTTAGTTATTGGCAGGGGGTGGGTAAGTGGAATCAGGGCATCAACTTTTTTTGCGGCCATGATTCCGGCAATCCTGGCTACGCCAAGGACGTCACCTTTGGATATGGACCCTGCTTTGACGAGCTCAAAGCATTCCTTTGACATACTGATCGATCCGGCCGCGGTTGCTTCTCTGGTGCTGTCATTCTTCGTGCTGACATCGACCATCCGGGCATTTCCGGAAGCGTCAAAATGGCTGAATTCGGTAGCGTCTGTCATTAGTTGTCCTTCGTAGAGTCATCAACTCCGAGGCCTTTCAAGAGCTTTTTGAGGAAGCTTTCATGGGGGAGGCCTTCACCTCCGGATTCGATTTCTGCGAATTCCTCCAGAAGTTCTTTCTGTCTTTTGTTGAACTTTTTGGGGACAATGACCTGTATCTCAATAACCATGTCTCCCTTGCCGTGCCCACGAAGGCTGGGAACTCCCTCTCCTTTGATTCGAAAGGTTTCTCCAGGCTGCGTTCCCTTGGGAATATTCAGGCTGCTTTTTCCGTGGATCGTTGGAACTTCAAGCTTGCATCCTAAAGCCGCCTGGGCCATGCCGAGGGGGACCTGGCAAAAGATCAGGTCGTTTTCCCGTTGGAAAAACTCGTGGGTTTCAACATGAATGACAATATACAGGTCGCCTGGAGGGCCTCCCTTTCTACCGCCTTCACCTTCGTTGCGAAGCCGCATTCGGGCTCCGGTATCGACACCTGCAGGAATTTTCAGGGAGACTTTTTTGCTTTTGGATAAAAGGCCTGAGCCGCTGCAGTCCTCGCAGGGATCTGTAACTATTTCACCCTGTCCCTGGCATTGGGGGCATGGAGTCCTGACGCTGAAAAAACCCTGGGTTCTCGTAACCTGTCCTGCCCCATGGCACTGTGGGCATGTCTGGCTTTTATGTCCAGGACGTATGCCGCTGCCTTCGCAGGTCCAACAGGTGTCCCTCTTGTTTATGTCAATTTCTTTTTCGATGCCGTGAACGGCTTCCATGAAGGAAATCGTTAGGTCATACCTGAGGTCATTCCCCGGAATGGGACCTTGGCTGGGCTGGCGGCGGCCGCCGCCGAAGCCGAAAAGATCTCCAAAGATATCTCCGAAGCTTGAAAAGATATCTTCAAAGTTTCCTGGACCGCTGTATCCACTGCTTCGAAGGCCTTCGGCACCATACCGGTCATATATTTTCCGTTTTTCAAGATCTCCGAGGACTTCATAGGCTTCTGCAGCTTCTTTAAATTTATCCTCGGCTTCTTTGTTGTCCGGATTACGGTCCGGATGGTATTTCATGGCCAGTTTGCGGTAGGCCTTTTTTATTTCATCAGCGGAAGCATTTTTGCTGACGCCGAGAGTTGTGTAGTAATCTTGTTCCATGGGGAATAATTCTATAACAATGGCTTATGACTGCGCTACTGTTGTATCCTGGGTTTCTGCGGGTGTCTCAATTGCGGGTGATGGTTTATCAAGCTCGTTGAGATTGTCAAAAGTGACAACACCGGCAGCTATTTCCCGTAGAGACATGACGATTTCTTTGTTTTTTCCTTTTGTCAGGTAGGGCTGTCCTTTCCTGTGCTGTTTGACACGGGCTACGGCAAGGTGGATAAGTTTAAAACGATTTTCGTTTCCTATTTTCTTCAGACAATCTTGAACGGTAATGCGTGCCATAATGTGCAAGCGCCTCCTGTTATACAAATTTTGTTAATTTAACGGGGTTTAACGGGCTGAATATAATCTTTTTGCCTGATTTAGCAACTGTTTTTGTTGGTTTCCTTTAAGCCCCGGATAGAGGTGATAGTGGCAGTATTGAGGTGAAAATAAAATTATCAATAAAAAAAGATAGATTCTGATGGCATGTTTACTGCTAATTATCCTGGTAAGGAAGAATAGTCAGAAAAACAGCATGTTGCAGCAGCGCACAGTGATGTTGGCTTTGGTGGGTAAAATTTTTGCGGTAACTTTTTGAAATTATGTATTTTTTGGGTTATCCACGCTGAAGCGTGCATGGCTGTGTCTTCAATAAAAATGTGACGCAGTATGGGCCGAAGAAGGGTAAAATTTTCCTGCCTGTATGACAGGAATTTGACAGTGAGCGGCAAAGAGTTCAACTCTTAGGGGAGAATGTCCATGGTGAAATGGAAAAATATGTCTTTTTTTTATATGGTAGTCATTTTTTTTGCGGTCCTGCTGTGGCAGGAGTCCTGGGCGGATCAGGAGGTGGCAAAAAAGGCTGACTATCGCTTTCGTTCCTATTCTTCAGAGGTAGTACCAGCCGAGAGAATAGATTGGCTCGAGGAGGTACAGAAGCTTTTTGTCTGGAGAAAAGCCGCAGGGAAGCCTGAGGTTCCCGCCGAAATGGCCATGGAGCTCAAACTTCGCATCCGGCAGTTGAGTCATCAGCTTCTTGATAACGTAACAGAGGACAGTTTTAATGAGTCAGTGGTTATTGTTACGACATTTGTCAATTTGAATGACCTCTATGAAACTTCAGGTCTCGGCAGGCTGATGGCGGAGCAGCTGATGGGGGAACTCCAGAAACGAGGCGTCGAAATTATTGATGCCAGAGTAGCAACGTCTCTGCAGGTCAGTGAAGGGTTCGGAGAATATGCCCTGTCCAGGGATATGAATCAGCTCAGTTATGTGCATGCTGCCCAAGCTGTTGTCGTTGGGACATACAGCGTTGCCGCAGATGAAATTGCCGTGAACGCCCGTCTGCTGAACCAGGGAAATGGTGCGGTTCTCTCCTCGGCAAGTATTGTTTTTCCGACAGATAATCTTGTGGCGGCTCTCCTCAGGGATACAGGGAAACCACCTTCGGCGGGGAGTATGGTTTCTCTTCGTTCATTTGCTGAAATTGATCCAGAAAAATAAAGGAACAGGCATGCAGAATAAACATCGAATGGCCCTTGCCGTTATGGGGCTGATCTTTATTTTTATTGTTTCAGGGGGATGTTCTCTTTTGCCGCCCAAGGAAAGTGATCCGGTTGTCAGTGGTCTTCAGGAGCTGGATGCATATGCCTGGGATTGTTTTGGAAGAGGGCGGGATTATATGCAGGAAGGCCGCTATGAATTGGCCAAACAGCAGTTTTCGTTTGCTGCCGCTTCGGCTGTGTCCGAGACACTCTATGAAGATGCTGTGGATGGGATACGTCGTGTTGATCGCATTATAATGGAAAGACGATGATGGATTATAAAAGGTTGCCTAAAGGTAGAGTGCAATGGGTATGAAAATGAAACGTATTTTAGCGGGCTGTATGGCGCTATGTTTGTTGGCGGGGGGGCTCTTTATTTCAGGGTGTGCTGGTACCGGTGCCAAAAACGATTTTACGGCAATAGCTCCGGATTTTTTTGTATTTGGCGATACACTTGCTGATCAGCTTGTTGCCAACAAAAGGAGCAGTGCCACCAGAGAAGAGAGGCTGATATTGACAACATTTGTCAGTCTCGATGACTTGTATCACACTTCGGGATTTGGGCGCGCTTTGACGGAATCCCTGTCGACAGCACTTTTTCAGAAAGGATTTCGGGTAGCTGAAATCCGAAAAGCCCCCGGGCTTTATGTGAAGGCTGGAGGCGGAGAATTGACCCTGACCAGGGATATCTCCCTTATCGCCCAGCAGCAGGAAGTGCAGGCTATTATTGCCGGGACCTATTCGCTTACTCCAACAACCGTAGTCATAAACGCCAAAATGCTGGCTGCGGAATCGGAGGAGGTTCTTTCAGTGGCCCGGCTGGAGATTGAGAGGAGTAGTAATATCAATTATCTGCTTTCAGAAAGAAAAGGGCTGGTGGTTGGTCCTTTGTCCGCTTATGAACGTTGAGAAGAGTAGAGTGAGGGTATGGGGAGAAGAGAAATGAAAGAAAAGAGATTTTCTTTTTCATTATGTGTTGCATGTGTTGCGCTGTTGGTGCTGGTTTCGGGCTGTGTGACTTTATCCGGAGAAAAAAAATCCGATATGGTTCCTGTCCGATCAGGAGAGCCCATGGTGTATATCCACCCGCTGTCGTCAGACCTCAGCAGGGCCAAAGTGGCGGTCTTGCCTTTTCTGATGCCTGAGGGTGCTGCCCGGGAAGACGGGAGAGGTGTGGCTGCCGTTTTCAGAGATGTGTTTCTGGCAAAGGAGACGTTTCAGACAATACGACTTGTAGATGAATATTATGGAACTCTTGAGGAGGGGATGGCCCTTGGCCGGAAAAAAGGGGGAGACCTTGTTGTTGCTGGACAGGTTCATTATGCCCTGGCCGGAACAGAACTTGGCGGCAGCCGCCTGGATGTTTCCCTTCGTATTCTGGATATCCACACCGGTGATACGGTCTGGTATATAGAACAGACAGTGGACCAGCCGGTGGATTATCCGGATATCTCAGCCATTGCCCTGCTGGTTGATATTTTCACACCTTCCCGGGTCCGATCTTCCGGAGGTGCTCCTGCTGTTGCCAACATGCTGGTTCGGGTGGCATCAGATATGGCTGATGTCGTCTCCGGAGAAAAAACAGGAGCAATGATGTAAGTAGCCGGTCTGTTTGGAACTTGTTTTTAAAAACTTTGTGCCTTTCTGCCTTCTGCCTCTGTGCCTCACACTATCGACTGTTGGCGATAGTGGTTTATTTCTCAAAAGGATTTTTAAGAAGTATCGTTTGTTCTCTGCCAGGGCCAACCGAGATAATCATGGCCGGAGTTTCTGTCAGTTCTTCAACCCTTTTTACATAGTCTTTTGCTTTCCTGGGAAGATCGTCGATAGACGTCATTCCGGAAATGTCTTCTGTCCATCCTTCAAGTTTTTCATAGACAGGCTGAAGCTGCTGGGCAGTGCGGATATTGCCGGGCATGGCTGTGAATGTTTTCCCTGCTGCCTGGTAGGAGGTTCCGATCTCCAGGGTTTTCTGTCCGCTTAAGACGTCAAGCTTGGTAATTGCCATTCCGGTAATACCGTTCAGACGTACAGCTTCGTTGGCAACTACAGCATCGAGCCATCCGCAGCGGCGTTTTCTGCCTGTCGTTGCTCCAAACTCGCCACCTTTTTTCTGAAGCTCATCGCCTGTTCCATCAAAAAGCTCTGTTGGAAACGGTCCTTCGCCCACACGGGTGGTATAGGCTTTAAGGATACCAATGACGGCGTCAATATGGGAAGGACCAAACCCGGAACCCGTGCAGGCATTGCCGGCAATAACATTTGATGAGGTGACAAACGGGTATGTGCCGTGATCGATATCGAGCTGGGTTCCCTGGGCCCCTTCAAAAAGAATATGTTTTCCTGCCTTGCGGCCCTGGTCGAGCTTGACCGAGACATTGTCTATAAAGGGGGCAAGCTTTTCGGCATATTTCTGAAACTGACTATAGATATCATCGACTTTAAGAGGGGTGCCGTTAAATTCACCAGTGATGATTCTGTTTTTATTTTTGACATTCTCTTCCAGCTTCTCCCTGAAAAGATCAGGGTCGAGAAGGTCTCCGGCCTTAATGCCGCATCGGAGGATTTTGTCTCCATAGCATGGACCGATGCCGCGGCCTGTGGTGCCGATTTTTGAGCCTTTGGTTTTGGCCGCCTCGCTGCCGGCATCAAGGACATTATGGTAAGGCATAATCAGGTGGGCCCGTTCACTGATAACTAATCGTTTCGGGGTGACTGGCAGGCCGCTGTCTGAAAGCTCCTGCATTTCATCAAGCAGAACTCCCGGGTCAAGCACGACTCCGTTGCCTATGAAACACAGTTTGTCTTCATAGAGGATACCTGATGGGATCAGGTGAAATATGTATTGTTTTCCATCGACGACCAAGGTATGGCCGGCATTGTTGCCTCCCTGAAAGCGAACAATGTAATCTGCATGACGGGTCAGCAGGTCTACGATTTTGCCTTTTCCTTCATCTCCCCACTGGGTACCTACTATTACGACATTGGCCATTCTTATCTCCACTTGGTAAGCGTTGTTAGAGCGCATCCTCTTGAAAATCCTCGGGCACAATAGCGAAAGAACCCTTAAAAGTCAATGCGCTAACGTTCTTGACACCCAAAATCAAATACCGTAGAGTGCCACGAAACTCATTCATTGAAACCGTTTTCTATCTTCTAATCTGAGGAATATCAAGAAGAAAAATGTTTGGTATAGGTCTTCCTGAACTCATTCTTATCATGGCGCTGGCTCTTATTGTAGTCGGCCCGGATAAACTTCCTGATTTGGCAAAAAGTATTGCCAAGCAGATACTGGAGTTGAAAAAAACAGCACAGTCCCTGAAAGAGTCCCTTCAGGAAGAATTGCATGATGAGGATCAGGATTGGAAAAGAACCCCTTCAATAAGTATGGAGGAGAAACCCCTTCTTGAGACATATAGTTCCACGGATGATACTTCACATTATCCGTCCCTGAAAGAGGATGCTGCCGCAGACCTGACCCCGCTTGACCCTGAGAGCTTTAACGCATCACGAGAAAAAACGCCTTCAGGGGGTGAGTTTGAATCCGGAAATGAAGAAAAAGACACCGGAGATAAGGATTCTGGCGAAAAAAGCGGATGAGTCCTCTGGCGTCACATTTCAGCCTTCATCTTCGAGAATTACGGCGCCGGGTTTTTATTGCCTTTGCCGCTGTTTTTCTGGCTGCTGCAGTGGCCTATTTTTTTTCCAGGCCCCTTTCACAGCTCTTCATGGTCCCTCTTTTTGCCGCCGCGCCTGATCTGACAGGGCTTGTCTATACCAATCTTACCGAAGCCTTTATCGCCTATCTAAAAATATCAATACTCGTTGGCCTGATAGGGGCCTTTCCTGTTATTTTGTATCAGGCGTGGATGTTTGTTATGCCGGGATTACATAAGCAGGAGAAAAAACTGGTACTGACAATTGTCTTCTGGGCAACAACTCTTTTTATCTTTGGGGTCTGTTTCGCCTATTTTGTTGTTATGCCGCGGGCGCTGATGTTTCTTATGAGCTTTTCCGGTGAAAATCTGGAAGCTCTCCCAAAGCTGGATTCCTATTTGACTTTTATCGTAAGGACATCCCTGGCCTTCGGGTTGTCGTTCGAGATACCTTTTCTTATGGTTGCTGCCGGCAAGATGAATCTGGTGGCCCAGGATTATTTTATTCGCCAGAGAGTCTATTTTTATCTGGCGATCCTGGTGCTTTCTTTTCTCTTAACAGCCGGAGACCTCTTTTCTGCCATGCTGCTGGCCATACCTCTTTTCGGTCTTTACGAGCTTGGTATTGCCGTGATGAAAATATTTTTGTGGCGGAAATAGTGTCTGTTTAGCCTTTGGCTGCTATGATTTCCTGCTTGAGGAGGCAGCAGGAGATCCGGTGTAATGGCTTTCCTGTTTCGTCGTAACTGATATTGCCGGGCTGCAGCAGTTTGTTCATGACGCAGCCCTCGGCAATGTTGAGTGTGAAAAAACGGTCTTCACACAGCCCTTCGTTGTTAATCAGCTGATTGTTCTCTATGCGATAGGCGTTAACAGGAAAATCCTCACACAGGGGGCATTGGTATACCCTGCCGTTTGGGAAAATGAAGTAATTTTCAGCAGCCAGGCCGGCGCATTCAAATTTTTCGTCAGGATCCAGAAAGACTTTCGGGTAGATGACATGCATGCCAAGACTGGCAGCCTTCTCTGCTACCGGGGGAATACTGGTGAGCCATTGTTCCGGGGAGACCTGGAGGGTTGTTTCACTGGTGGCGGATTTCCCTCTGATGCCGATGACCTGGATGAAAAAGCGCTTGACTCCAAGAGAGTGAAGAAGCTCCGGCATGGCAGAAAGTGCCGCGATATTCATCTGGCTCACTGTGTAGATAACACTGACATCAAATCCTTTTTTCACCGCTTTTTCAAGGTTTTCGATACAGGTGGCGTAGACCCCTTCACCCCGGATGGGATCATTTATCCCGGCAGTAGGTCCATCCAGGCTGAAACTGAGCACGGCATCTTCGGGACCGATAGTTTCAAGGATGTCGTGGAAGAGAAAGCCGTTGCTGTCCACAGTGACAGAATGATATCCTAGGGAATGTGCCGTTTGAATTGCGTGGGCCAGATCTTTATGCAGGGTGGGTTCACCGCCCAGGAAGATGACGTTTGTCTCTTTGGTCGGGCTGTAAAAAAGCTGGAGCCATGTGTCTATTGTTTCCCTGTCAAGTGTCTGGGTGCCGTGCTGTTCCGGGTTGATGTAACAATGGCGGCAGGAAAGGTTGCAGGCGGTGAGTATATGGAAAAAGATGTTGCGTTCTCTGGGCTTGAAGCCCACTGTTCTGTTTTCGAAATGAGGCATGGTCAGGTTTGGTTACTCCTGGGACAGGGTGTATTCGGCAAGATAGGTGTTCTGCAGGTATGAGCAGGAAGGACTCTGGAAGAACGCCTTGAAAAGATTCAGGCTTTCTCTCCTCATGACATTAGGGAATATGGAGACCTCCATATTGCGGTAGAGCGGAGTGAGATGGGCCAGGGGCAGATTGATTCCGCCGCCCATGGCGTCTTCAAAGGCATACACGATGGCGCTGATCTGGTTTATCAGGAGGGCGCCATAACACATGAGACAGGGCTCAAGGGTTGTATAGGCTGTTATCCCGGACGGGTCGAGGTCCGGAAAACGACTGTTCATGTCCCGAATAGCCAGTATCTCGGCATGGTCGAGTTCGTTTCTGTCAACAAGCAGGCTGTGCTCCCTGCAGCCCTGGCCGACAATAGTGTTGTCATGAACCAGGATGCAGCCAACAGGAAACTCTCCATTGTTCAGAGCTGTTTCTGCCTGCTCCAGGGCGATCTTCATATAGTGTTCATGACGTTCTGCCATGTTGTCTCCAAGGAATAAGAGTAATCTGAAAACAGGAAGCACATCATAGTAACAACAGACAACCTGCGTCAACCAGGAAAAAGGTGTTTTTTTTACTTTATTGGTTACATAGTGTTGAAATTGAGGCGAAATCCATTTATATGAACACCATGTCGGTACGAGAGGAAATTGAAAAAAGAGAACTTACCTATTTGTCGCCTTATGCCTGTCCCAGTGTCAGGACAAAAGGTCGATTTAAGCCGGTTAAGCCATGCCCGATCCGGAGTGAGTTTCAAAGGGACAGGGATCGGATTGTTTATTCCAAGGCATTCCGGAGGCTGAAGCATAAAACCCAGGTATTTCTTTCTCCCAGTGGAGACCATTGTCGAACACGGCTCACCCATACTTTGGAGGTTTCAGAGATAGCAAGGACCATCGGCCGGGCATTGTATCTGAATGAAGATCTTATTGAGGCTATTGCCCTTGGTCATGATCTTGGCCATACGCCTTTTGGTCATGCCGGTGAGGCTGTCCTGAATGAGCTCGTTCCCGGTGGGTTTTCCCATTACCGGCAGAGTGTCCGGGTGGTTGATGTTCTGGAGAACGGCGGGAAAGGGCTTAACCTGACCTTTGAAGTCAGAAATGGCATTGCCAAGCATTCCAAAGGATACGGGGAAGTGATACCGAGCAGCGGTCATGGGCTGCCGACAACGGCTGAAGGATGTGTCGTGCGGTATGCCGATATTATAGCGTATCTGGGTCATGATCTTGATGATGCTATTCGCAGTTCCGTCATTAAAAAAAGCGATATTCCGTCTGAGTGCCATAAAGTTCTGGGGAAAGGGCATTCCCGGCACATTGTTAGGATGATACAGGGAGTCCTGTCGGCAACAAAACCCTGCGATGGTGTGTTGGTGTTCGGTGTTGATCCTGTCATCGGCACGGCCATGCAGCAGCTCCGGGAGTTTTTGTATCATAATGTCTACCGTTCTCCTGAGGTGCATAATGAATTTGTCAAGGCAAGCAAGATGCTTCGGGAATTATATGGCCATTTATTGTCAGATCGGGAGACCATGGAGAAGGAAATAGGATCTTTTGCCCCCAGCAGCTCTCCTGAAAGGCGGGTTTGCGACTTTATTGCCAGTATGACGGATCGATACGCCCAGAATATGTATGAACGTTTTTTCTGGCCCAAATCCCTGGCGTAACATGGTGTTTTTGTTTGTATTATAAAAAAACGCAGAGTCGGCAGGCCGCATAGAGAGAGAAAACTCTGTGAATTCTGTGTTTCTGCGAGAAACTTTTGTATAAGAGGATGTGAAAAATGACAGATGAAGTGAAATGTATCCCGTATCAGAAAGCTCTGAAGATAGTTGGCAACGTTATTGAGGAAGAGCATCTTCATGAAAAAAACCGCAGGATTCTGACAGTGTATGATAAGCAGGGTAATGAAATCTGCTGGTATGATGCCGAGGAAATACTTGCCGAAGTGCGGCAGGAAGGAAAAATGCGGGAAAGCGAGGATGTTAAGCAGGCCGCAGTAGAGGTTATTTTGCGCCAGATTCCGGAGTGGGCGGCAGAGGCTGCTTTGAAAAAAATGGAGAGCTCTGACGGCCCCGGCCTCAAATGCAGCTGCAGTGATTAGTCGTTTGTGGCCTTAATCCGCAATCCGAAATCTAAAATCCAAAAATAATTTATAACACTCCCTTTGGCATAACCGGAATCCTGTCGGGGCCAAGGGTGAAGCCACCATCAAGCTTCACAACGCTTCCTGTCATGAATGGAGCGTCCTGGATGAGAAAGAAGACGGCTTTTACTATGTCTTCATGGGAGCCGGTGCGTCCAAGAAGGGTGTAATCCAGGATCTCCTGCTGTTCCTCCCTGGAAAGCAGTGGCCATCCCCGTGTTCCTTCAGCATGGCGGCTTTTGAAAAAACCCAGCATCAGTTCGTTTACCCTTACCTCTGGAGCTCCCTGTCTTGCCCATGTCTCAGTGAAAGATGAGACAGCCCTGTTGGCTGCGCTGTAGCCATCATTGAAAATCATCCCGGCCGGGCCGTTGCGTCCCACAATTCCTGCAATTGAAGAAAAGGTGATGACTGCACCGTCACCGGAAGCCTTCAGCAGGGGAAGCGCCTCATTGAAAACAAACCACTTGGCCTTGAGGGTTGTCTCCATTTCCAGGTCCCACTGTTCAGATGTGTACGGCCCGTGGACTATGGGCATTCCACCCCGTTCAATATTATTGATCAGGATATCAAGGGAACCGAATTGATGTATGATTTTGGAAAAGAGGGACCTGATCTGTTCCGGATTTCTTAAGTCCGTTTTGACGGCAAGGTGCTCGCAGTCAAGGGAGGCGAAGTCCTGCTGCATCTGCTCCGATGCTTCAGGCCAATCATAATAGGTGAGAACAACACGGGCCCCGGCTTGTGCAAGGGCCATTCCAACGGCTTTTCCAATTCCCTGGGCCGCACCCAGAACCAGGGCTGTTTTTCCCCGGATATTCATAATTAATGGAGGCTGTTTTTGTCGGCCATGGATATGGGGCCTATGGCTTCAGGATCGGTCAGCAGCAGTCGGGTTCCAGGGTGGATCAGGTTGTCTTTGATGTTATTCCAAAGTCTGATTGTTGCGGGGTCTACATTAAAGCGGCGTCCGATAGACCAGAGACTGTCTCCGGGCCGGACATCATAATGCCTCGGAGCCGAAGCGGTTCTCTCTGTCGGGCTGGTGCGTGTCTGGGCAAGAGTTGACACGGCACCGTTTGAATCGGCAAGGTACAGGGCTATCTGCTGGCCGGCTTTGATAGTGTGAATATTCTGGAGATCGTTCCAGCCGGCAATCAGGTGCACTGGCACATTATAGCGGTGGGCGATAAGTGATACTGTCTCGCCGGGCTTGACCTTGTGGAGGATGAGATGTGAAGAACCGCTGCCCGCATGGCGGGGAGCTTCTTTGTCCCATAATGCATATGTTGTGGTCTGGTATGGGATTCTGAGTCTCTGGCCGATCTCCAGTTTTGATTTCCGCAGGTTGTTTGCTTTCAGCAGAGTGGTTTTGTTCAGGTTGTATTTTCTGCAGATCATGGTCAGTGTTTCATTTTTCTGCACGATATGGGTCTGGTAGCTGGTGTTGATGGAAGTATGGACCTTGGGCAGATTGATTGCTGCCAGATCTTTCTTTCCTGCCGGAACTTTTAGCGCATAAGACGCGTTGTCAGGGGGGGTGATAAGTTTGCGTAGCTCTCTGTTCAGGTCCTGGATCTCTTTCAGGTCGGAGTCGCATGCCACTGCAACGGCACGGAGGGATGTCCAGCGAGGCACCTCCAGAGTTTCGTAGGCCATTGGTGATGCATAGTTGATGTCGACAAATCCGTATTTTTCAGGATCTTTGGCAATAAGAATTGCTGCTATGAGTTTTGGGACATATCTTTTTGTTTCAAGGGCAAGATAGGGTTCCTGGGCGAGTTCCCAGAAGTTATCGGTGTTGTATCGTTTGAGACCCCTGCTTATTTTTCTGCCTCCGGCATTATAGGCAGCCACGGCTAAATGCCAGTCTCCAAACTGGTCGTAGAGGTCAGACAGGAATGATATGGCTGACTGGGTTGCCTTGACCGGGTTCCGTCTTTCGTCGATATAGGAATTTATTTCAAGGCCGTACATTTTGCCGGTTGAGCGTATGAACTGCCATGGTCCTGCGGCGTGGGCACTTGAGTATGCCGTCAGGCTGTATCCGCTTTCAATCATGGGAAGATACACAAGATCCAGGGGCAGTCCAGCCTGTTTGAGATGCTCCTTCATCATGGGCAGATAGCGGCCTGACCGCTCGAGCCAGCGGGTAAAGGTGGATCTCTGTTTGTTTTGGAAAAAGTCGAGATAGAATTCTACCTGTTTGTTCATGGTAACGGGGAAATCATAGGTGATTTCCGGTTTAGTCAGGATTTTTTCCGGGGTGCCTTCTTCCCATGTCCCAAGGTTGCCGAGCTTTTCGACTTCTTCGGCAACGGTGATTTCCGGTTCTGGCACAGTCAGCTCTTCCAGAACGGTCTCCAGCTCCGGAGTATGGTCTTCCGGGGTGTGGAGTGCTGAAAGTGGTTTTGTGGAAAGAGAGCTGCCTGATTGCGTGGTCCTGTGCTCAGAAGAAGCACATCCCCAGAGAGAAGTGAGGAGCACCAGCGAAAAAATCAAAAGAGATGTGTGGTAGTTGTAATTTTTATTTAACATTAGTAGTGATATCGTGTTGAATGTATGTTTTTTTGTTATGCAATAAGAATACCATCTCAAAGTTCTATGAGATGTGAGTTGCCTGGTGTATATATAGTTTCTCTATGAATGCCCGATTCTCTTTAGCCTGTGGGGCAATTCTGCAATTGAGGTTCATGTGTAAAAAAAGTCAGGCGCTAAAATTGCAAGTCATAGACAATTTCATAGTTTATAGCAAATTATTTTAACAGACAAATACATATAGAGCAAATTTCCATAAAATGTTTAAAAAGTTTATTGTCTTTATCATTGCATTGGTTTGTGTGGCCATTATAGCCACTGTGGCCGCTTATTTCTGGCTGGTCGTCTACCGTCCCGGAGAGGCTATCAAGCAGGAAAATATCGAGAAAACCCTGTCAATGGAGAGCCCCGTCTATTACTCGGATGGAGAGACAAAAATAGGGGTTTTCTTTCAGGAATCACATCGGCAATACGTCCCCTACAAAAAGCTTCCCCCCTATTTTGTCAACGGGCTGGTGGCGTCAGAAGATCATGATTTCTTCAACCATTACGGTGTCGATTTTTCAAGTTTTACCCGCGCCGTTTTTGCCAATTTGAAGGCAAGAAGGGTTGTCCAGGGCGGCAGCACCATTACTCAGCAGACTGCGAAAAATCTTTTCAAGCGTGAGGGGAGATCGATCAAGGCAAAACTGTACGAACTTCTCTATGCCCTGAGGCTCGAATATCATTATCCGAAAGAAAAAATACTCGAATTTTACGCAAACCAGTTTTATGTGAGTGGCAATGGACATGGTCTGGGAGTAGCTGCTCGTTATTATTTTGACAAGGAACCCCATGATCTCAATCTCCTTGAATGTGCGTTTATTGTCGGCAGCGTTAAACGCCCCAATTATTACAATCCATTTATAAAAAAAGACGCGGCAAGTGCTCAGAAGGCAAGAAGCAGTGCGAAAGATCGAACTGCCTATGTACTGGGTCGGATGTACGAACTGGCGATGATCGATTCGGTTGATTATCAGCAGTCTATTGATAGGGAAATTCCTTTTCAGCAGGGTGAAATGCAGTTTCAGCTCAATACCCTTATGGATATGGTCCGGGATAGTCTGAACGAGCCGGTTATTGAAGAGAAACTGGCAGCCTATGGTATTGAAAATGTGGCTACGTCTGGAATCCGGGTGATAACATCAATTGATCAGAAACTGCAGGCCAACAGCCTTTCTTCCCTTCGCAGTGAGCTTTCCATCTTGGATGTCCGGCTTAATGGCTATAGCCGTGATACTGTCCAGAAAATATATGGGTCTTTACCGTTTGGAAGTGGTGGCGAACCTGAAAGAGGCCAGTTTTTTGTTGGCAAGGTGCTTGATGTTAAGGGAACTCCGCAGCCGGAAATAAGTGTCGGCTTCAATCGGAATGGTAAAAGGCAGGAAACCTCAGGTGTAATAACTGAAAAGGGTTTGCGGCCTTTGTTGTCTGCTTTTGTAAAATACCAGAGACAGCGATGGAGTGAGCCTGAAAGTCGGGATATGGAAAAACTTCTCGGAGAAATCAAAGTGGGCGATCTCGTTTATGTCTCTGTTGCCGATTTTGATCCATTAACTTCCGTATACTCCTTTCAGCTGCAGAAATATCCGGAATTGCAGGGCGGCGCCCTCACCATGCAAAACGGGATGATACAGTCACTTGTCGGCGGTGTGGATAATTTCTATTTCAACCGTGCGGTGATGGCCAAACGGCCAATGGGCTCTGTTGTGAAGCCCCTGTTGTATGCGGCGGCAATTCAATTAGGCTGGAATAGTCTCGATCTTTTGAATAATACCAGAGATATGTTCGTGTTCCAGGACACATTTTATATGCCGAGGCCGGATCATGAAATTGCCAATGATAAAGTGTCCATGAGCTGGGCCGGTGTCCATTCCGAAAATGTCGCGTCCGTGTGGCTGCTCTATCATCTCTGTGACCGATTGACTCCGGCTGAATTCAAGGAATTACTTGTCCATCTTGACATGGCGCGAATGCCTGGAGAATCATACAGTTATTACAAGCGGAAAGTCCGTGATGAGATGGGTATTCTGGTTGACAGACCGGTGTTGGAAAGAGCTGCTTTTGAAAAGGCGGTGGAACTCAGTGAGATTGATCTTATCTTTTCTGGAAAACAGGCAGAACTTGATATGCTGCGCCTCTTCCACTATGAAGACACAACCCCGGAAACTGATGAGGAAGAAGACTCCGGTGATGCCAAGACCAAGGAAGCGGAACTACAGAAAGAGATTGTTGCCCGCAGCTATGAGAGAATCGTCAAGCTTCGCAATGAGCTGCGTGTCAGTATAGAGCAGGGAAAAGAAGGCCCGGAAACCTTGGAGGACAAGGCTGTGTTGTATTATCTTCCTGCCGTTGAAAGGACATTCCTGAGGCCTTCGCCGGCAGGTATCCTGAAGAAAGCTTCCCTTCTTTTTTCTGTTGTATATCCAGGTGGAGGATGGCATCCTGTTAACAAGGAAGATCTGGCAGAATATCTGGGAGACCTGACCGACAGTGAACGAAAGGATTTTTTGGGAAGGATAAAGCTCGATAATCTTCTTACAATTGAAACAGTAGATCTCGTTAATACCTATTTTACCACAGAGTATAAAAGATTGAGCCGGCTGCCGGCATATGAGCCGGAAGTCCTTCACTCAATAAAGGATTTCAGGACCCTGGCCGGGCTGAAATACCTTATCGCCCTGTCTCGGGAAATTGGTGTGACCAGTACCCTGGAGCCTGTTCTTTCATTCCCGCTGGGTTCCAATGTCCTGAGTCTGCTGGAGGTTGCTCAGATATATGAGGCCCTTACCAGCGGCAAGGCATATTTCTCACCTGAAAGTAATGAACCTGGCCTGCTGCTTATTGACCGCATTGAAGACAGTGACGGAAAGAGTATCTATCAGGCCAATATTCAGGAAAAGAGAGTTATCGATGAACAGACTGCACTGGCGGTTTCTGATATTTTGCGCAATGTTGTCGAATATGGTACCGGCCGGTATGCAAAAAGGAATATCCGTCTTCGCAGCAGTGATCCGGAAGTACAGAAACAGCTTATTGATCTGGATCTCAGGGTTCCTGTTATTGGAAAAACGGGAACTGCCAATCGTTTTACCAACTCTGCTTTTGCCGGAGCCGTTCCTGTTCCGGTTATCAACGGGCAGGGTGTCAGCCTGCAGGGCGGGTATGTCATAGCTTCTTATGTCGGTTTTGATGACAACAGGAAGATGGAGAGAACGACGACTCACATAACTGGTGCCAGCGGAGCTCTGCCTGTATGGACAAAACTTGTCAATGGGCTTATATTTGAAAAAAATTATGGTGGTACTGTGGATCTGGTAGACCTCATTTTCAGCGGCAGAGATGAAATGCCCCTGGTGTATCCGGAGATTGGACAGGTGGAAATCCCCATAGCTGTTCGTGAGGGAGGGGTTGCGGCCGGTACAGGTCAAAAGGAGCTGTCTGCAGAATCGAAGTATGCAAAAGTCCTGTCTTTTGGTGAATTCAAAACAGGAGGAAGATTGGAGTTGACACGGCATTTCAGACCTTTCTGGCACCATAACGCCACTATCAGTAATGAACAGCCATCCGTTTCCCAGTAAATTTGTTAACAACACCCGGTAACAACTCTATGAAATTGCCCATTCGCATCCCAATCTTTTTTTTCCTCTCCTGTTGTGTTCTTTTGGCAGCATGTCAAAAACCCATGGTGGCGGTACATCTTCCCCCTGAAGAGGTGTCGTACTCTCCTCCCCGGCAGGAATTCCCCCAGATACAAGCTGTTGAAGTCCTTGATCCTGTTGTTGAGGTCGACGGCAAAGAAAAAACAGGAGAGGAAAATACGTTTGTTGCTGAGGTAACTCCGGAAACAGAACCCCTGCCTGAGAGGAAGTCTTTGGCGGAAATTTTTTCTACAGACCGAACGGATCTGGAATTTGCCTCTTTGCGAAGGAAAACGTACAGCGACAAAATCAACCGATGGCAGACACTTAAGACAACTGCCGATTCTCTTGATATGACTCTTGATGAGCTGGACTTGTGGCAGAACTGTATCGATGAGATGGGGAATATCCTGTCCGGTTATGAGGCGATTGCCAAAGGCATGCCTGGAATAACAGATTTTCAATCCGCGGTACTCCATCGCGATATTTCTTTTTCTGAAAATCGATGTGAATTGATTTTTGCGGATACTGTTGATTCTGTCTCCGGGAAAACGAAGCACTATTCAGAGTTGGCAGCGGGACAGGCTGAAAAAGTGGTCAGTTATTATGACGGGATGGAGGATTATGAAAGCGTTATCTCGAATTATCGAATCCTGATCGGCTCCTCCGATAGAAACGCTGACTATCAAGTCCGGGAGATGTATGGGCATGCCCTGCAGCGCGCCGGGAGGCTGTCAGAAGCTGCAGATGTCCTGCTCGCTGTCGCAGATTCCAGAAAAGATGCATACAACTGGAAACTTCGTCTTCATGCCGCTGAGATTCTCATTGCCATGGGTGATTTTGGCAGGGCTCTGGAAGAGTCCGCGAAAGTTGCAGAGATTTTTTCCTCCTGGAGCACCTTTGATGAGACAGTGAACGCCCGGATGGAATTACTGCAGGATGGTGATTCCCGGCAGAATGAGGCCCTTTCGCTCTACGCCCAGGCACTGCACGCCTGGATGACTGGAGATGGAAAGGAGGTTCCTGCTGTTCTGCTCGAAAACACCAGCCTTCTGGAGAGGAAATATAGTGGGACGATCTACGCTGTAGAGGCTGAGAGGCTTCGCATTCAGGTGGAAAACAGTGTGCACGCCTATGTGCTTGGCGGGCTCGATGAAGTCGAAGCGCTCATTGCAGAAAAAGAATTCAATAAGGCTCAGGCCATTATCGACTCATTGAGGCAGTTGAAAAGCCCAGGGGAATCTGAGGGGCTTGTCGCAAGTGCGGGGGAAGATATAAAGCAGGCCGAGTCTGCAGAAAAGATCATGCAGCAGCGGCTTCTTGAGGAATCCATTGAGGCAAAATGGCAGCAGGCAAATCTGTTTTTTGACCAGAAAGAATATGATAAAGCGATTGATCTCTTCAGGGAACTCATGAACTCTGAATATCGCAAAAAGGCCATCAGGCAGATCGATAAGGCTGCGGAACTTGCTGCTGCGGATATGAGAAAAAAAGCCGCCTTTCTTTTTTCCAAATCTCGCAGGGTGAATGGTGTTGAAAAAAAATCAGCGCTGCTGCTTGAGTCGCGGTCAGTTTTAAAAGATATTATTCTTCGCTATCCGGAAGCGAAAGTCATTGATAAGGTTGTTGTCAACCTGCAGGTTATAGAGGAAGAGATCTATAATCTTGACCCGTCTCTTCTTGATGTTTTTCCTTAAGAAGGAAGGTCGATCGTCGAAGATGCCGACGAAAAAACTTGCAAAAAGGGCTTGAATCTGAGCAGGATATAAAAGGAAGTGGAGAAGGGAAAGAGTTTTGACAGGCTGTTTACAATAACTGTTACTTAGCAATAGTGTAACAACTCAATAAAAAATTGGCATCAGGGATGGCTGAAACAGGAAATATAGTAAAACTGCTGGATGATCTGGCAGTGAAAATTTTGTTGATAGAGCCTGGCGATCTCTCTTCTGTGGGCGATCTGCTTGACATATTGGAACAGTTGCATTCTGATGAGCTGATCGGGTCGTTTCCCGGTCTGCCCCAGATGGTGACAACGCTCAAAACAACGGTTGAGAAGATGATTATGGGGGAGTTTGCTGATTCAGCAGAAACCTATGATCACCTGGGACAGGCCGTCTCTTCTATGCAGGAGATTCTGCGGGATGGAGAGGCCGGCCCCGATGTGATTCAATCGTTTTGTGAAAACATGAAAAAGGTCGGCTGTGCAATAGATGCGGCCGACCTTTTTGGCTTTGATGCTGAATCTTCTGAGGCTGTTGACCTGGAGCTGGATACCCGCTTTCTCAGGGACAAAGAACTCCTGGAATGTTTTCTTGAGGAGGCAGAGGATCATCTCGGTTCTATTGAGAGTAATATCCTGGCCCTTGAGAAGTCTCCGGATGATACGGAAAGTATCAATACCATCTTCAGAGCCTTCCATACTATTAAGGGGACTTCAGGCAGTGTATATCTTGAAGATATTGCTGTTCTTTCCCATGCAACCGAGAACCTTCTTGATGATGTCAGGACCGGCCGTCACGCTATGGATGCCGAAGTCTCTGAAGTGATCCTGCAGGTGACAGATTTGTTGCAGTCCATGGTTCATAATGTGAGGGATATGTATGAAAATGGCCTGGAGCAATACAGCTATCATGATATAGCCGATCAGGTTGAACAGGTTCGTGCCGTGCAGGCTGGAGAAAAGGCTCTGCATGCTGTTCCCGATGATGCAGTGGTCGATGAGGAGCCGGAACCGGTTCCTGAGCCTGCACTTGCGGCAGAGCCTGTTGAGGCTCAGGAGCCTCCGGAGAAAGCTGCACCGCCGGCAGAGCGTCTCGATTTTCTGCAGGATCTTGATCTGCTCAGCGGCTTTATCAGTGAGGCTTTCGAGCATCTTGAAACCATTGAAGTAAATGTTCTGGATTTGGAACAAAATCCCGGTGATGAGGAAATAATTAATAATATTTTCCGGCCGTTTCATACTGTGAAGGGTGTGTCGGGGTTTCTGAATCTGAAAACCATAAATGCCCTTGCCCACAGCACAGAAAATCTCCTTGATGACGTGCGAAGCGGCAAACTTGCCATGAACAATGAGATCGTTGATCTCGTTCTCGGAGTCGGTGATTATCTGCGGACTATGATTCAGAATCTCAGTGATGTTGTTGAGAAGGGCCCTGAAGTTTACAAAAAGTATGATATCAGTGATTTTTTGACGCGAACCCAGGCCATACGGTCGGGAGAAAGCGTTCCAGTTGCAGATATTGATACTGACGTTGCCGTTCTGAAAACTCCTGTCCCTCAAGAAAAGGGAGACAAAAAAGCCGAAGTACCCCCCAGGGCTGTTGCGAAGAAAACCCCTCAGTCTGCCGCTTCGTCCTCGCCGGTTTCAGCTCCTGCACGCACCAGAAAATCGCAGGTCGAGGCATCTATCAAGGTTAATGTCGAAAAATTGGATGATCTTGTCAATGCAGTTGGGGAGCTTGTCATTATGCAGGCCATGGTCAGGCATAATCCGCAGATTACCACCATATCAGACCCTAAGCTCAATAAAGATTTTGCCCAGCTGGGAAGAATAACAACAGAGCTCCAGAAAACAGCCATGTCTATGCGGATGGTTCCTATCCGACAGACTTTCCAGAAGATGACGCGTCTTGTCAGGGATCTTTCCAAGAAAACAGGCAAGGTGGTTGATCTGGTTATGGACGGTGAGGAGACGGAAATCGATCGCAACATGGTTGATTCCATCTATGACCCTCTTGTTCACATGATGCGCAATTCCGTGGATCATGGTGTGCAGTCCCCTGAAGAACGGGAAAAGGCCGGAAAGCCTCCCATCGGAACTGTGAAACTCAGTGCTTATCAGAAAGGTGGCAATATCGTCATCGAGATCCATGATGACGGTCTAGGGGTGAATACTGAAAAGATCAGGGAAAAGGCAATTGATCGCGGGTTGATCAAGAAAAGCGATAATCTCAGCGCTCATGATATCAATAATCTCATATTTCTTCCCGGTTTTTCCACTGCGGACCAGATTACCGATGTCTCCGGTCGGGGTGTGGGCATGGATGTGGTTAAGAAAGGCGTGGAGAAATTGCGGGGTAAGGTGGAGTTGAATTCGACTCCGGGAGAAGGCTCACAATTTCTTATCCGGCTGCCTCTCACCCTTGCTATTATTGACGGCATAATCGTTCGTGTCGGCAGTGAGAGATATATCATTCCAACCATTGCCATTCATGAGTCAATGCGGCCCACGCCTGAACAGTATAAAACGGTACAGGGCAAAGGTGAGGCTCTATTGATACGTGATACCCTGATTCCGGTCATTCGTCTTTGTCAAATTTTTGACGTGGAGTCGGAATGCAGGGACATCTGTGAAAGTATCATCGTGGTTGTTGAGAACGAAGGTCGCCTGCGGGCGTTAATGGTTGACGAGTTGCTTGACAAGCAGGAAGTTGTGATAAAAAGTCTTGGCGCCTATATGACAGATGTTGAGGGGGTCGCCGGCGGAACTATTCTTGGAGATGGCAGAGTGGGATTGATTCTTGACCTTGCCGGCCTGATCACGGTCTGCGAGAGGAAGGGATCGACTATTCCCGTAATTCCGGAGAAGGGGGAAGAGGCCATGGGTGTCAGAGATGAAAAGTCACTGAAAGCGAAAACGTAACTATTCAGCGAAAAAGCTTATAGCTTCGAAAACCACGGAACTGTAACGGTTCAGCAGTGCTCCAGGTGCGCACAAGCAGGTCGTCGAACTATAGTAACTCTATGTGAGAAGGCCTGATCGTGTGTAGATGGGGTGCTGCTGAACAGTTACTTGAAAACAAGGAATGAGCAGGGGGCAAATTGATGGAAGCAGCAGAGCATGAACAACAGGAAGTTTCTCTTAATACCCAGAATCTGGCCGGGAAATATCTTACCTTTGCCCTGGGCAAGGAGGAATATGGTATCGGCATCCTTAAGGTGAAAGAAATTATCGGTATGATGGAAATTACCGCAGTTCCCCAGACCCCTGCTTTTGTCAAAGGGGTTATTAATTTGCGGGGCAGTGTTATTCCCGTCCTGGAATTGAGAACAAAATTCGGCATGCCAATAAAGGAATATGACGACAGAACCTGCATTATTGTCTCTGAAGTTCAGGGTGGTTCCGGGCAGATCCAGGTGGGTATGATAGTGGATTCTGTTTCAGAGGTTTTGAATGTGAGGCAGGAAGATATTGAACCTCCCCCAGTATTTGGAGGGGCTTCGGTAGATACGTCCAATATCCTTGGAATGGCCAAAATGAAAGGGGAAGTCAAGATATTACTGGATGTGGAGCATGTCGTCAGTGAAGGCATGCTGGAACATTTTCAAAACGACTAGCAGGCATTCGGTATTAATTTGCAGCTTCTTCGCTTAACAGATAAGGAATTTGAAAAATTCAGCATTCTGATCTTCGATAAAACGGGTATTCATTTAAAGTCGGAGAAGAAAGAACTGTTGAATGCCAGGCTCGGGAAACGCCTCAGGGCACGCCAGGTTAATTCTTACCAGCAATATTACGACATCGTTATGAATGATTCCAGCGGTAGTGAGCTGGTGCATCTCATTAATTCTGTATCCACAAATTTCACCAGCTTTTTCAGGGAAAAAGCCCACTTCGATTTTTTGACCTCAGATGTTTTGCCGAAGTTTGTTAATTCCGGTGGGAGAAATCCCCGCAATCTTACTGTCTGGTCTTCTGCCTGTTCCTCTGGGGAAGAACCCTATACTCTGGCCATGGTCATTGACCAGTTTATGCGATCTTCTCCGGGTGTTTCCTGCTCGATAATGGCAACGGATATTTCCACAAAGGTTTTGGGGGCGGCTGAGAAGGGTGTGTATCCTCTGGAAAGGGTCGAAAAAATGCCCAAGAATTTTCTGCACACCTATTTTCAGAGAGGTGTTGGCCAGTGCAGCGGCTATGTGAAGGTGAAACCGAATATCAGAGATCTTGTGACTTTCAAGAGATTCAACCTCATGGACCAGTTCCCCTGGCAGGGCGAGATTGATGTCATCTTCTGTCGTAATGTTATGATTTATTTTAATAAGGAAACGCAGGACGAGCTTGTCCGCAAGTTTTATGACTGTCTGTCACCAGGAGGATTCCTTTTTATAGGACACTCTGAAAGTCTGGGGAATATCAAAAGCAAATTCAAGCCGGCAGCAACAACGGTTTACCAGAAATAAGGGTAGAGTTTATTTTAGAGGTAATATGAAAATTATAGTTGGCATTTCAGATATGAAGGTCAGCAATACACCCGGAGAGGTTCTGATTACCTATTCCCTGGGGTCATGCATCGGCCTGGTAATATGGGATCCGCAGGTCAAAGTCGGTGGTCTTCTTCATTATATGCTGCCGGAGTCCAAGCTTGATAAAGACAGGGCCCAGAAGAGGCCGCACATGTTTGGAGATACCGGGATACCGGCACTGTTCAAGGCGGCATATGAGCTTGGAGCCGTCAAAAGCAGACTTATTGTCACGGCTGTAGGAGGCTCGCAGCTTCTTGACACTGCCGGCGTATTTAATATTGGCAAAAGAAATTATGCGATTATGAAAAAGCTGTTTGAAAGAAATAAAGTTGCTGTTGCCAGGGAAGATATCGGCGGGACAGTGAACAGGACCATCAGCCTGGATGTGAAAACCGGGCGGATATTGCTGAAAGTGTCAGGAAAGGGAGAGTTTGAGCTATGAGTCGGTTAGATGAAATTTTGGCCCTGGTAAAACATGTTCCTCCGTTTCCGAAGGTTGCCCAGCGTGTCATGGATCTCCTCAAGGAGGATGATGTCAATGCCGCCCAGCTTGCCGAAGTCATTCAGTATGATCAGGCCATTACCGCTAATGTTCTCAAGATGTGTAATGCTTCATATTTCGGGTTGCCGCGTAAAGTGACCTCTCTGGATGATGCCCTTGTTATCCTCGGCCATGACACCCTGAAAGATATTATTATTGCCAGCAGCAGTGCCAAATTCTATGTGGGAAAGGTTGGAGCCGGATATCAGCTTGAACAGGGCGAGATGTGGAAACACTCTGTGGCTGTTGGGATTATGGCAAAACTCCTAGTCCGTCATATAAAAGACGTTGATCCCGGAAGCGCCTTCACCTGCGGCCTTCTTCATGATATCGGCAAACGGTTTCTCAGTGCCTTTGTGTCCGATGAGTTCCAGGAAATCATGGAAAAGGTTGATGACGCACAATGCAGTTTTGTTGAGGCTGAAAAAGCCCTCCTCGGCATGGATCATGCCGAACTTGGAGGGGTTATTCTGGAGAGATGGGAGTTTCCCCGGGATCTGGTTGATGCTGTAAGGGAACATCATGACCCCAGAGCGCTGGAACAGGCACCGCTGACAGCACTTATTTCTTTAAGTAACAGTCTAGTTGTCTCCATGGGTATTGGTGTTGGAGCCGACGGTCTTGCCGCTGAGATGCAGGGAGAGGGTTTGAAAAAGATTGGAGTTTCGCCGGCAATGCTGCAGGTGTGCATGATGGATCTTCTTGAAGAAATGGATAAGGCTGAGGAGATGTTGAATCTCTAGTGATGAGTAAAAATCATGAAGAAAATTAGAGTACTGATTGTCGATGACTCGGCAGTTGTCCGCAAGGTCTTCAGTGAAGAGCTGTCCCGGGAAGGGGATATTGAGATCATAGGGACTGCACCTGATCCCTATGTGGCCCGGGAAAAAATTGTGGCCCTGAAGCCTGATGTCATCACTCTGGATATTGAAATGCCGAGGATGGATGGGCTGACCTTCCTGGGCAAGCTGATGAATCATTTTCCAATTCCGGTTATTATCGTCAGTTCCCTTACCCGGGAAGGTGGAGAGCTGGCCCTTGAGGCCATGGATCTCGGTGCTGTCGATGTCATCTCCAAGCCGAGTGAGGCCTATTCGGTCGGTGATATGAGTGTCCAGCTTGCTGAGAAAATTCGGGGTGCGGCTAAGGTAAATGTCACAGACCTGAAGACGCGGGGGAAAAAGATAGCAAAACAGGCTCCTCTTGTCGCTAAACGTTCCCTGACTGAAACCACCAACAAGGTTATAGCTATTGGTTCGTCAACCGGTGGAACAGAAGCCTTGAAGGAAGTGTTGATCAAACTCCCGCCTTCCACTCCTGGAATCATGATTGTTCAGCATATGCCCCCGAATTTTACCACCAGCTTCGCGAAAAGGCTGGATAGCCTGTGCCGGATTCGGGTTAAAGAAGCTGAAGATGGCGATGCCGTTCTTCCCGGCCATGCGCTGCTTGCACCAGGAAATTTTCACATGGTTATGCGTCGCAGCGGCGCAAGGTATTATGTCAACGTTAAAAATGGCCCGCTTGTCTGTCACCAGCGGCCTGCTGTGGATGTCCTTTTTAATTCTGTCGCGGCCTTTGCCGGGGCCAATGCCCTGGGGGTAATCCTCACCGGTATGGGCAGGGATGGTGCCGAGGGCATGCTGAAAATGCATGATGCCGGGGCCAAAACCATAGCCCAGGACGAAAAGAGCTGCGTGGTGTTCGGTATGCCCAAAGAAGCAATCGCCGCCGGCGGTGTTGATAAAGTTGTCCCCCTCCAGGACATCAGCCAGGCGATTCTAGATATGCTCTGATAATGCAATTAGAAATTACGAATTATGAACGAGAAATTGATGCAGGAAAATTATTCAGTCAGTACATTTAATTCGTAATTCGTAATTCGTAATTCGTAATTCGTAATTCGTAATTCGTAATTCGTAATTATTTCTCCAGTTCCAGCAGCATCTCTTTTATCACTTCCCCTCCAGCAAATCCCCCCAGAGTATTTTTCCCGACGACCCTATGGCAGGGGATAAGCAGAGCTACCGGGTTGCTGTTACAGGCGCCGCCTACTGCTCTTGCATAATTGGTATTCCCGAGTTTCTTGGCCAGGTCGCCATACGTGAGCCTGGCCCCAAAGGGAATTTGCGCGATAAGTCTCCATACCTGCTTCTGGAAAGTTGTTCCCTGTGAAAGAAAGGGAGAAGGGGAGAATTCCGGCATAATGGCTTTGGAGGCCAGTATCTTTTTCAGGTCATTGAGTGAAATTGTTATGTCTATAAACTGCTGCAGGCATAATTTTTTACTACCTATATGGTTTACTGCCTGTTGGTGTCTGGTGAAGTCAAAGGTCATGTGCCACGTCATATTTTTCGACATAATAACGTAAAAACAGATAGTTGTCTCTTCTGTAGTTATGCGGAATCTTTGTGGTTGATGTGGTGTTTCGGGGCTAGAGTCTTTGGCGGAAAAGAGGGCGTTTACGTCTAACATGATAATATGGTTGCATTTTTTCTGGTAGTTTAATATCATTTTTTGATGGGGAAGTAATAATACAGATATTTGCATAAGAAAAGGATTTACCAGATGACCCAACTAGCTGCAGCATTTCACAAAAGATCAGTTCTCACAGTGATGATGCTACTGCTTTTCCTGCTACCATTTTTTACCGCTATTCAGCCTGTCCAGGCAAAAAAAAGTTCTCATTCATCGATTATAGCAACCACTCATAAGTGTGCGCCGGGTAAAGAAGAAAAAACAGAAAAAACGGTGACACGTTCGGTAAGCAATACCCAGACACTTATTACCTCTTCTCCATCTATCAAGCGAAAACCTGCACGCCAGCGGGTGTCACTACCTTCTGTTGCGAAATTGCGGAAGAAGTTATCCTCCCGGAGCGCCCTGGTCATGGATTCCCGGACAGGAGAGATTCTGTATGCCCATGATCCTGATCGTCCTGCTCAGCCTGCCAGCACCATTAAGGTTTTGACGGGTTTATTGTCCATCCAGGCCCTGCAGAATAAAGAATATGTGTTTGCCAGTAAAAATGCAGCCAGGATGCCACGATCCAAAATTGATTTGAAGCAGGGGAAATCATACAGGGCTAATGATCTGATTAATGCGGTTCTGCTCGCTTCTGCAAATGATGCCAGTGTCGCTTTGGCAGAGAAGGTGGCAGGGTCTGAAAAGAATTTTGCCCAACTGATGACAAATAAAGCCAGAGAACTCGGAGCGGGTAATACCGTGTGCAAAACGGCATCAGGATTGACCGCCCGTGGTCAGAAGTCAACGGCACGGGATTTGGCAATTATCTTTAATAAGGCAATGACAAACCGGGAATTTGCCGCCCGTATTGCCAAAACAAAAACACAGACCAGTTATGGCAAAACTCTTCGGAATCACAACAAGGCTCTCTGGAGGATTAAGGGCGCAATGGGTGGAAAGACCGGCTATACCAGTGCTGCACGCCAGACCTATGTCGGGAAGTTCGGCCGGGATGATGATGAGCTTGTTGTGGCTATTATGGGCAGTGAAACCATGTGGGATGACATAAGTCGCCTTGTTGAATACGGGTTTGCAAAGCAGCAGAGACTTGCATCCGCAAGGCCGGCAATGCAAAAAGATACCCATGACGATACTGCCGCAGCTATAGCGAAACTGACTTCAGAACTCCACCAGGAACCCCTTCAGGTCTTGGCCGGCGTAAAAAAATATTCCAAGTTGCAGTAAATTCTCCAGGAATTCATTCATCTCCTT
>JACKQG010001186.1_pt1 | contig 36630 bp, 31 predicted proteins | sample 8237621 | NCBI WGS metagenome assembly JACKQG01 (sample SAMN15677084, study PRJNA649215) | marine metagenome | biome: marine; feature: Black Sea; material: saline water; isolation source: suspended particulate matter (SPM) from the Black Sea western gyre | collected 2013-06-09/2013-06-10 | depth...
GCTCCTTTGACGAGGCGTACACCATCCCAACGGAGAGGGCCGCACTTTTATCCTTAAGGACTTTTCAGATACTTATGGACGAAATAGGGCTCAGGGACACGGTTGACCCTTTGGCCGGCTCCTACTTCATTGAGACCCTCACAAAAGAGATGGAAGCAAAGATTTTGGAAGAGATGGAAAAGGTAGAAAAGATGGGGGGTATGGTGGAAGCGGTCGCCTCCGGATATGTCCAGAAAGAGGTGGGCAGACAGGCTTATGAGTTTGAAAGGAAACTTCAGTCAGGAGAGATAACCAAGGTAGGCGTAAACGAGTACACAGAAGGCGTTGACATGGAAGTGGAACTTCATGAATATAACGATGAATGTGCACGGATGCAGATTGATAGGCTCAAGGAACTTAAGAGAGATAGGGACAACAAGGCTGTTAGCGAATCTCTCAGGGCCCTTGAACAGGCCGCTAAAGAGAAGAAAAACGTGATGCCGTATTTAGTTGAATGCTGCAAGAGCTACGCAACCGTGGGGGAGATGGCCAATGTGTTCAGAGATGTATTCGGAGAGTACAGGGAACCGAGTATCTTCTAAAGCCAAATTCTGAGCTTCTTGAAAAGAAAAATGAAACAAGCACAGGATTCCCTCTAAACCATACAGTGTCTGACCGAAAACCCCCTAAATGGGGTTTCACAGGTTTTCAAGTATGTGATCAACTGTCTGAATTTGTGTGGTTTTTTAAATCCAAAATCGTTCCCAAATAGGCTTTTCGCTCAGACGCTATATCGGGGCGAAGGAGAATTGAATGAAAAAGCGCGTGTTTTCTGGAATACAACCCACAGGGAATATTCATATTGGAAATTATCTTGCTGCCATGAAGCACTGGGCCGCTATCCAAGACAAGTACGACTGCATCTACTGCCTTGTTGACTTACACGGAATCACTGTACCCCAGGATCCCGTTAGACTAAAATCAAAGACCCGAGAGGTTGCAGGCCTACTCTTTGCTGTTGGGATAGATCCAGAACGATCGTTCGTATTCGTTCAGTCCGCAATAAGTGCCCATGCGGAACTGGCCTGGATTCTCAACTGTTTTACACCAATGGGTTGGTTGCAGCGCATGACCCAATTCAAAGAAAAATCGCAAAAAATAAAACAAAAGGTCAGTGTTGGTCTATTTGATTACCCCGTCCTCATGGCATCAGACATCCTTTTATACGAAACAGATGCTGTTCCGGTGGGAGAAGACCAGAAACAACATGTGGAATTCACGAGGGATCTGGCTCAACGCTTCAACTCAATATACGGCGAGATCTTTGTATTGCCCGACCCATTGATTCCGGAAACAGGCGCGCGGATCATGGGCCTTGACGATCCTTCAAAAAAGATGAGCAAGAGTGAAGAATATTCTGACCATGCCATAATGCTACTTGATTCACCTGATAGCATCCGTTCAAAAATCATGAAAGCAAAGACGGACTCACTGCGTGAGATCCGTTTTGATGAGGAGCGGCCCGGAATTCATAATTTGCTAACCATATATCATCTATTTACGGGTAGTGATAGGAAAGATATCGAAACCCGGTTTGAAGGGAAGGGGTATGCGGATTTCAAACGAGAGCTTGCTGAAGTTATTATTGAAGGTTTGCGCCCTATCCGCTCCCGGTATGAAGACCTCACTGCCGATGAGACTCATATCGACTCCTTGCTGGAAAAAGGAGCCAATAAGATCAGGCCCATTGCCCAGAGGGTCCTGAGTAGTGTCAAGGAAGGCGTAGGATTAGGGTAATGGCCATATGAAATTTGTGAACAGGACTTCTCTCGATAGCTTCTTCTCTGAGCCATCAGATTCTTGAAATATGCTTATGAAAAAATGCTTAGACCCGACTCTGCTTTTTTTTCCATTTATCACTCCTCCCTAAGGAACAACATTAACCCATCCTCCTTACTTCATTCCCAGAAGGTCTCTTACTATATATTTCGTCCTTGGGTAATTCCCTGGTTGTCCTATAGATCAGAAGCGCCACTTCGTCAGTTAGTGTCCATCAATTAATAAAACCTATACACTATGCGGTTTCCAATTCAGAAACCAGCCAATTCAAACGCTCTGAGCTTCGTATGATCACACATGAGTCTCTCCTAACAGACTAAATACCTACAGCCTATCTACCTGAGCAGTTACCAGGGCCTTAGATAGAGCGCACAAATTCCTTTCTTTTTCTCATGAAGAATCTTTCCAATCAAGAAAACACAAGGAACCACACTCTTTCCTATTTGTAGGGATATAAAAAAATATCGGTGGCCAGTACTTTGCCAGGTTTGTATTATTCAAACGAGAACGCTCCCATAAATATTCTAATAATATCAAAAAAATCAATATAATAGATTGCCAATAGAAACTACCACGTATAATTAGGTGTGATTTTTTTACAGTGATAGCATTTTTTTCTTGACATCACTGTTTCCTATTTGTAAAGTTTACAAAAAAAATCATTTCCTATCTGTAAAGTTTGAGGAGAAACGGATTGGAAGAAAAAGCCATAATCGAAAAAATCAGACGGATACGGGTCAACAAAAATATTACCCTTAAGGCCTTAGCGAATAAGACAGGGCTAACGGAGGGATATTTGTCACGAATAGAAAATTCTGAAAATGCGCCGCCCATCTCTACTCTCAGTCGCATCGCCCAGGGATTGGATATTGATACATCCTATCTGTTTATCCCCGAAAACAAGAATGATGATGAAAATCCAAATATCGTTATTGTTCGTAAGGAGGCAATCAGGGAAGATGGCACAAATACCCCTCACGGAAGGTCTGTCCACGGATATCATTTTGAGCCACTTGCCCCGAAAAAGCGTGGAAAAAATATGCAACCTTACATTCTTGTTCCTGATTTCGAACCGGGTGAGTCACTTCAACATGAGGGAGAAGAATTCTTGTATATTTTAGAAGGGAGAATTGAGTTCTTTTATGGGACAGAGAAGTTTAGCTTGAACAAAGGGGATTGCGTCTATTTTGAGTCTCATATCCCGCACAATGGGCGAAGTATTGGTGAAGAAAAGGCAAAGGTTCTCATTATCTTACATTCCTATAAAAGATTTTGATAGTGTATTAATTTCAATTTTTTTGAATCAGAGATACCTGGAATAGTGGATACAATAGATATAGCCCAAATTCTCGACCGGAAGTTTGACAGCCTGACTTATGCAAGAGAATGGAAGACAAGGCAAAGATCAAAAATAATAGCATATCTTCTCCCTGACGTCCCTGAAGAAATTATCCATGCAGCAGGTTGTTTTCCCCTTCCTATTATGGATCTTGGCTTGCAAACACCCAATGCAGATTCCCTTCTCCCTCAATTCCTATGCTCAATAATAAAGCAACCTCTCGAAATGGCCCTGGATGGCACGTTAGATTTTATAGATGGCATGGTTATTCCCTATGTTTGCGATTCTACCAGGGCGTTTTCTCATGTCTGGGAGGCTAATTTCCCAAGTCTTTTCAATCACACACTCTGGCTTCCCAAAAAGCATGAAGGCAAATCATCGAAAAGTTTTCTCGTTCAGGAGTTCCGTAGATTAAAAGAAAATTTGGAATCCTTTATTGGAAAGGAAATAACAAGCAGCGCTTTGAAAAAGAGCCTCTCAATCTACAACCTGAATCGAAAGCTCTTAAAAGAACTCTTTGACATAATAAGGGGAGGCAAAACATATTTAAATTACACCAATTTCTTGAACATTGTCAAAACCACTATGGTGATGCCAAAAGAGGAAAGCAACAACATACTCATGAACATATTAAAAGAGATAAATTGTCAAAATGCACCTTCTTATGGAGCTCATGGAAGGAAATATTTGAGGGTTTTCCTCTTTGGTATAATGTGTAACGACAACACGATCCTGAACATTTTTCAGGAGACCGGGCTTAGTGTGGTTGATGATAATCTCTATCATGGAACCCGCTATTTTTCCCAAAATGTAGATGAAGGGCACGACCCCTTAGAAGGTCTTGTAAAACGGCATTTAGCCAAGGACCCATTCTGTGCCTACCATTATCCAGAACAGCATTTGAAAGCATACCTAATGGAAAAAATCAGAGAAAATAGCATCGATGGCTTCATTTATCTCAGTCCTAAATATTGTGACCCATTTGAATTCGACTACCCCTTTGTAAAGGGATTGTTGCAAGAAATGAGAATTCCCCATCTTTTCTTACAAATCGATTTCTCTTCAGCATCCGAATCACAAATAAGAACAAGGCTCGAAGCTTTTGCAGAAATGCTAAGAGGTGAAGTATGACAGCCTCTCCAATTGCCATTCAGACACTCAGACTTCTTAGGAAAATCAACGAGGAATACTATGAAGGGGCCAGGACGGCAGTAACGGAAGGAAAGAAAGTTGGCTTTGTCAATGTGTTTGCTCCAACAGAACTCTTCTATGCAATGGACATTGTCCCCGTCTACCCTGAGAACCACGCCGTTTTCATTCAGGCACGAAAAATGACATTGGAACTCCTTGAAGCTCCTGAAATACTCGGATATAAACCCGGACTTTGCAGTTATGCCCTATGCGACTTGGGATCAATGCTAACGGGAAAAAGTCCCGTCGGCGGCCTTCCAAAACCCGATTTTTTCCTGACTACCAATGCGCAGTGCGGCACTCTGACAAAATGGTTTGAACGTATGAGTGAATATTATCATGTTCCCATGTTTCTTATTGATGTGCCTTTCACAGGAGGCAAATCAAACAACCAGTACTGCAAAGACTATGTGAAATCCCAACTCCGTGAACTTATCGAGTTCATGGAAGAACTTTCCGGAAAAGCCCTGGATCAAGAAAAGTTAAAAAGCGTTATTGATATCTCAAACCAAACCGTATCTCTTTGGAACGAAATTATTGATTCAGCCAAACATATCCCCGCTCCGATCTCAGTATTTGATCAGTTCTTCAGTATGGCCCCTATTGTTGCCCAGAGGGGATCAAGAATTGCCCTGGAATTTTATCAAGAGTTAAGAACTGAAATAGAAACTCGGGTGGTAAGAAAGATAGGGGCCGTTCCCAACGAAAAGTATCGGCTTTATTGGGACAGCCTCCCCCTTTGGCATGAGCTGAAATGGCTTTCGGACCTCCTATCCTCTCACGGCGCCTCTTTAGTATCTACAATCTATACGCTCCCCTGGGCGCAGTTTCGGTTAGATCCGGAAGATCCCGTTTCCAGCTGGACCGACGAGTATGTCAATTATTTTGATTGGCATCTAAACAGAAGGGTGGATCTTATTCTGGACCTTAAAGAAAAATACGGCTTGAATGGGTTCATTTATCACAGCGACAGAAGCTGCAAGATGTTCTCCACAGCCATACCTGAAATAAAAAAAATAGTCCAGCAAAGAACAGAGATCCCGGGATACATCCTTGAAGGGGATCATGGAGATCCTCGGTTCTATTCACGTGAGCAGATCAAAAATGGTCTAGATGCTTATTTTGAACTTTTGAAACCTATTGGATAGCTTCCATGGAAGGAGGTCCTTGCCAAATGAAAAAAGAAGAATTTACCGTCATGATTGGGGGAATTGGCTTTATGGTCGAGGAATACGTTCGAATCGTTGGGGAACGATTTCCCAAATTGAACATCATCCCATATCCGGTTCTGGCAGAGACAGACGACAGTCAAATTCCAGAAGGAATTGAAGACGTGGATATCATTGCATCCTTCAACGCCTATCCACACGCCATGAAAAAAATAAGGGACCTGAAATGGTTTCAAATACTCATGACCGGTTATGAACACATTCTTGCCACGAACCTGGTTTCCAAAGAGGTTTTCCTGACCACATCCGCCGGCACGGTTTCCATCCCTGTGGCGGAAGTGGTGATGGGCTATCTGCTCTTCTTTGTGAAAAAATTCAGGGCATCCCTGGAAAATCAAAAAATGCATAAGATGGACCGCATGCTGGGACAGCTGAGGGAACTCCATGAACGCAACCTGGGGATACTGGGACTGGGCTATCTTGGAAAGGAAATCGCCAAGAAGGCCAAATTGGGGTTTGGAATGAATGTGCTTGCTTGCGACAGCATGGTCACGGCCTATCAATATGCAGATGCCATCTACCCGCCGGACAGGCTTGATGAACTGTTGAAGGCCTCTGATTTTGTGGTTATTGCCCTTCCCCACACGCCTGAAACAGAAGATATGATGGATGAACGGGAATTGAGGCTCATGAAACCCACAGCCTATCTGGTGAATATCGCGCGTGGGGAGGTTCTCAACAAAGAGGCCTTCACCCGTGCCCTGAAGGAGAATTGGATCGCAGGGGCGGCCATCGATGTCTTCTGGGGCGACCCCACCAAGGAAGCCGTCTTGGAAGAGGACGATGAACTCTGGAATTTTGAGAACCTCTTTATCACCGCTCACAACGCAACCGGTACCGATCGTTATATCAACAGAACAGGCCAGTTTTTCTGCGACAATCTTGAGAGATTCATGGCGGGCGAGGCGTTGATGAACCTCGTCACGCAAAGATAGGACCATTATCTGCGTTTAACAGTGGGAGATATCATTGATGATTGAAGATGTCAGGACTCTCGGGGAACTTCTGGATAAAGCGGCTGCAAACTGGCCCGAGCACGAGGCCATCGTTTACGAAGATCAGAGGATAACCTACCGGCAATTGCATGAAAGGGTTCAGAAACTGGCCATATCCCTCATGAGGCTTGGAGTGCAAAAGGGAGACAAGGTAGCCGTTCTCCTGACAAACCTTCCCCAATGGGCCTATGCGGAATATGCTATTGACAAGATTGGGGGCGTGGTCGTTCCCTTAAATACCCGTTACTCAGTAAATGAGTTGGCGCATATCCTGGCGCACTCGGATGCCACCACGCTGGTTATGATGGATCGTTTCGAAAAAATGGATTACATGGCCATGCTGAAAAAGATCTGTCCCGAACTCAAGGCCTCGGATTCCAGGAATCCGGACTGCGAGAACCTGCCCTTTTTGAAACATATCATCCTCCACGGAAAGAAACGCACCAAAGGGACATTGAATCTCACCGACCTGTTTGGGAACTACAGTGAACGGGAGAGGGAAGAACTCATCAAACGGCAGGGAGGGATCATGCCCGATGATCTTGCCCACCTGCCTTATACCTCCGGAACCACCGGAAAACCAAAAGGAGTGATGACCAGCCACTACCAATACATCCGCTTCAACTTGGGCTTTATCAAAGGGATCGGAGGATTCACCGACAAGGACCGCTTGCTCGTCGCACCCCCCTTCAGCCACAACTTCGGCAACTCCCAGGGCATACTGACCCCGGCCTTTTGCGGCGCCGCGTCTATTATCATCGAGGCATTCGACGCGAAAAAATGTCTGGAGCTGATCCAAAAGGAGAAATGCACCTTTTTCGCCGGAAGCCCAACCATGTATATCAAGATGTTGCGGGACGAAAATTTCGAGTCCTATGATCTATCATCCCTCCGGGCAGGGCTCATCGCGGCAGCCCCTGCGCCTGTAGCCATCATAGAAGAGATCAAATCGAGAATGGATATCGAAACACTCGTGAACGGTTTTGGCATGACCGAAAACAGCGTGGGCACGTCCATGACAAGACCGGAGGACCCGCCGGAAGTCCTCTCAAAAACCGTTGGCAGGCCGATCTGGCCGGATTATGAAGTCAAGGTGACGGACATCAAGACAGGAGAAGACCTCCCTATAGGTCAGGAGGGCGAATTGTGTACGAGAGGCCCCCTCATTATGAAAGGCTATTATAAGATGCCCGAAACCACAGCCAAACTCGTGGATCATGAAGGCTGGTTTCATACGGGGGATCTGGCCATTATCGACGGGAAGGGTTACATCCGTATTACGGGCAGGCTGAGCGATGTCTTTATGCCCGGGGGGCTCAATGTATCGCCCGAAGATGTTGAAAACGTACTCTATACCCATCCAAAGATAAAACAGGTAACTGTTCTCGGCGTTCCCGATGAGGTACTGGGGGAAGTGGGAGCAGCGTTTGTCGAGGTAAAAGAGGAAGAAACCCTGAATGACCGGGAAATTATCGATTTCTGTAAAGACCGATTGGCCAACTACAAGGTCCCTAAATACATCCTGTACACCAGCGACTTTCCCCTGACGACATCCGGGAAAGTGCAGCGGTTCGTCCTCAAGGATCGTGCCGTTAAGGAGCTCGATCTCTAAAAATAAGAACTTTTCTCTTAATGGAGGCATGGCAATGAATAAAATTATGCTGGGCAACGAGGCTATAGCAAGGGGTGCCTACGAAGCGGGGGTAAACGTCGCTACCGGTTATCCCGGGACGCCAAGTACGGAAATCATGCAGTTTCTCAGTCAACATAAAGAGATCTATGCCGAATGGTCGGTCAATGAAAAAGTCGCCATGGATGCCGCCATCGGCGCCTCTCTGGGGGGAGTGAGAACTCTTGTGACCATGAAACATGCGGGCTTTAATGTGGCCACGGACCCTTTCTATCCAATTTGCTTCATGGGCATCAATGGTGGTCTCGTTCTTGTGTGTTCCGATGATGTGGGGGCTGTAAGCTCTCCCACGGAACAGGACACTCGAATCTATGCCAAGCTTTTTCATATCCCCATGCTGGAGCCCAGTGACAGCCAGGAAGCGAAGGATTTCACGGCATTGGCCTTTGAACTCAGTGAGCGGTTCGACACCCCCGTCTTTCTCAGGACTACCAACGGTGTGTCGCATTCTATGGGCATTGTTCAGATGGGAAGCCGCCAGGAAAAAAGGAAAGATCCCTTTGACAAAACATCTCCCAAGTTCAGACCCCAGGGAGGTGTCCATCCCACCATCATGCACAAGAACACTCACGAACGTTTAACAGCACTCGAGGCCTTTTCCAACGAGACTGAACTCAATCGAATTGAATGGGGAGACAAGCGGGTCGGGATTATATCCAGTGGTTCACCCTATCAGTATGTCAAAGAGATCTTACCCGAGGCCTCTTTTCTGAAGCTTGGCCTCACCTACCCCCTCCCGAAAGCGCTCATAAAGGACTTTGCCGCACAGGTTGAGGACCTTTACGTCATTGAAGACCTGGAGCCTTTTCTTGAAGAACAGATTAAATCCATGGGCATTGAATTGAAAGGGCAGGATTTAAGGCCTAATGTGGGGGCCCTTTCAACAGAGATTCTCTCTGAATGCCTGACGGATGCCCTGGCGGTTTTCGGAAAGAAAATCCCCGAGCGCAGGCCGCCACTGCCCAACGTCATCATGAGATTCCCCACCCTCTGTGCAGGCTGTCTCCACCTCGCCACGTATTATGCCATTCGAAGGGTCCAGAGAAAGACCAAAGAAAAAGACGTCGTTATCATGGGGGATATCGGCTGCTACTCTCTGGGTATCGCCGCTCCCCACAACATGCTTTCATGTGCCTTTGCCATGGGTTCAGGTATTGGTTCCGCCCATGGGTTGAGCCACGCGGTTCAGGGAAACGGCGACAAGACCATCGTCACCTACCTCGGTGACTCCACCTTCCTCCACGCTGGTATGCCCGCCCTTCTGAATGCGGTTTACAACCAGAGTAATATTACGGTCATTATCGCAGACAACAGGACAACAGCCATGACAGGGGGTCAGGAACATGCCGGGACAGGCGTCACGCTCCAGGGCAACCAGTATTCGCCCGTCCAAATCCCTGAGATCGTGAAATCTCTCGGTGTTCAATCCATACACGAAGTGGATCCCTTTGATTACAAGGAAACCTTTAACGCCCTGAAGAACGCTTTTGAATACAGAGGGGTCTCCGTTGTCATTGGAACCCGTGCCTGCCGCATGTTTCCGGATAAAATCAAGGAAGAGCCTTACAAAGTCCTTCTCGATAGCTGCAATGGCTGCGGTATGTGTTTTAGTATCTACTGTCCAGGGATCATCGTATCTGAAGAAAAAACAGACAAGGGCAAAAACAAAGCCGCTATCGATCCTTTTGTTTGTACAGGCTGCTCTTTCTGTGTCCAGATCTGTCCGGTGGACGCCATTATACTTGAATGAGGTGAATCATGGAAAAGACGAGTATTAGGAACATTCTGATCGTTGGGGTAGGGGGACAGGGTGTCATTTTGGCGAGCAACACCCTGTCAGAGGTGGCCATGGCCAAAGGATTTGATGTGAAAAAAAACGAATCCCATGGTCAATCTCAAAGAGGAGGAACCGTACCAAGCCATATACGCTACGGTGAAAAGGTCTTTTCTCCGGTTATCGGACGGGGAGAGGCTGACCTGGTTTTGGCCTTTGAAGAACTGGAAGGCCTGCGATTTGCCCATTTTCTGAAACCGGAAGGCAAGATGATTCTGAACAGACAACGTATCTATCCCCCCCGTGTCACCTCGGGCATGGACACCTATCCGGAAAACGTTGTGAACCTACTGCGTGACAACGGAATCGAGACCATCGAGGTGGATGCCATATCCATTGCCGACAAACTGGGCAATTCACTTGTCGCGAGCACGGTTCTCCTTGGCGTCCTATCCAAATACCTTGAGTTTTCCAGTGAAGAATGGAAAGAGGTGGTCAGACGACTGGTGCCGGAAAAGGCCCAGTCTGTAAATCTGGACGCCTTTGAGGCTGGAAGGGCTCTCTAAGCAAAACCTGGAATCGGTGTAACGGATATGGGATTCAGAAAAGCAGGCGTTATTGGCGGTGGCATTATGGGCGCCGGCATCATCCAGGCCCTTTTGAATGCCGGTATGACCGTAGGATTTAAGGATCTGAACCCGGAGTTGGTGGAGCGCACCCTGAATCGGGTCCGGGGAATTTTTCACAGTGCCTTAAAAAAGGGAAAGATCACGGAGAGGGAGGTCCAGGAAAGGATTTCCTCTGTTGAGGGGTTTTCAGATGACGCGTTTCTGCAAGACGTGGATCTGGTCATCGAGGCCGTTCCAGAGCGGATGGATCTCAAACGCGAGGTCTTTCAGGCCTTGGATCGCCTGTGCAAACCGGAAACCATCCTCGCTTCAAACACCTCCTCTCTATCCATCTCTCAGCTGGGAGGAGCAACCAGGAGACCGGGCCGGGTGATCGGCATGCACTGGTTCAACCCGCCCCACGTCATGAAACTCATTGAAATTGTCCCCGGCTTGGAGACCTCCATAGAGACGACGGATGCTCTGGTTGAACTCTGCCGGCGCCTGAACAAGATCCCGGTGAAGGTCAAGGAATGCGCCGGGTTCCTGGTCAATCGTCTCCTGGGCAGCTACGTCAATGAGGCGGTCTACATGGTTGAGGAAGGCCGGTCTCCTCAAGACGTTGATGATGCCGCCGAGAGTACAGGCGTACCCATGGGTCCCATCATGCTTGGGGACATGGTGGGCTGGGATACCATACACAACGCCAACACCAGCCTCCTTGACGAATATGGAAGCCGTTTCACCTTGCCGTCACTCCTGATGGAGGTTTACCGGACAGGGCGATGGGGAGCAAAGGCCGGAAAGGGGTTCTATCCTTACGAGGGAGGAAAGGTGTTGCGTGAAAAAGGCACACCCAACCAACCTCAAGAGCAGCTCTCATCGAGACTGTTTTCAACGCTCATCAATGAGGGTATCCGGTGCCTGGACGAGAATGTGGCCTCCGGTGGCGATATTGATATTGCCATGAAAGTGGGAACCGGGATGCCACGGGGTCCTCTGAAGTGGGCAGATGAGATCGGTCTGGACATCCTGCTTCAACGCCTGGTGGGGTTGAAAGCGGCCCATGGTGAGAGGTTTCTTCCCTCGCCTCTTCTCAAAAGAAAGGTGGCTGCAGGGCATCTCGGAAAAGCCGCCGGCAGGGGATTTTTTCAGTACTGATCGTCGAATGAGCGGTGTTTTATTGAAAGGCTGTTATGCTTTTTTCGTGGATAGCCGAGCAGCCGAAGATGGCCCGAAGCTGAAATGTCCCGCTTCAGCGGGATGAAGTTATTTTTGAGGAGCGCCAAGCATGGATTTTGAGCTCGGTCAAGATCACCTCCGCCTCAAGGATAGTGTCAAGGGTTTCTCCGAACAAGAGATATCGCCCGTGGCAAGAGCCATGGATGAAAATCAGGAATTCCCTGTGCACCTTTTTGAGCGCCTGGCCGAACTGGGGTATGCGGGATGCGGTATTCCCAGTCAGTATGGAGGCACGTTCTCAGACTACATATCCATCATCATCATTGGGGAGGAGTTGGCCAGAATCTCTGCTTCCGTCCCTGTGGCCCTGTTCCCTCACGCCATACTCTGCGCCCATAATATCTCCTTATTTGCCACGGAAGAGCAGAAGCAAAGATACCTGCCTGATCTTGCAAAGGGGAGGAAATGGGGGGCCATGGCGCTTGCTGAACCTGGGGCAGGCTCTGATATCCTTTCCCTGAAAACAAGGGCCATTAAGAAAGGCGCCGATTATATCCTGAAAGGATCCAAGACATACATTACCAATGTCCCCTTTGCGGATGTCTATCTGGTCTTCGCCAGAACAGACCAGAAAAAGGGACCCAAGGGAATATCCGCCTTTATTGTGGAAAAGCGGTTTGAGGGTTTCAGAGTTGGAAAGCTTTTTGACAAGATGGGCATGAGAGGGTCCCCCACAGGAAGAATTCACTTCAAGGACTGCGTCATTCCCGGCGCCAATCTTTTGGGGGGGAAAGAAGGCACGGTCTACGAGCAGTTTTACAAAGGCATGGATGTTGAAAGGATAAGCTGGGCTTCTATCTCCTTAGGGATCTGCCGCGCGTCTTTTGAAAAAGCACTGGACTACGCAAAAAAGAGGAAGCAATTCGGCAAAAGGATTATTGACTTTCAAATGATCCAGCACAAAATTTCCGAAATGGCAGTCAACCTGGAGTCGGCCCGACTCCTGACCTACCAGGCTGCCAACCTCATGGATAAAGGGAAGCGTGCCAGATTCGAGGCCTCCGCAGCAAAACTTCTTGCGTCAGAGGCTGCCGTACAAGTCTCCGGGGACGCGGTTCAAATCTACGGGGGAGCCGGATATATGAAAGGCGCGGCCGTTGAGAGGTATTTCAGAGATGCCAAGGTCCTGACCGTGGCGGCCGGATCTTCTGAAGTGCAGAGGATGATCATGGTTCATGAATTAAAAGAAAGACAATACGGAGGGTTTTGATGGCAAACGGAGAAGTGGTGATTATTGGGGGTGCGAGAACCCCCATGGCGGATTACGTAGGGGTTCCGGGTGGAGGGAAACTAAAGGGGATTTCAGCCATAGAGTTGGGCGCCATGGCCACCAAAGGAGCCCTTGAAAAGTCCGGCGTGCCCTTCGATCTCATCGATGAGGTCATCTTTGGATATGGTGTGCAGTCAAGCCCCGACGGCGGATACGGGGCCCGGCACGTGTCTCTCTTTGCGGGGCTGCCGGAAACGGTTCCCGCTCTCACCGTAGGAAGGACCTGCGGCTCAGGGTTTCAATCCATCATCACTGGGGCCAAGGACATCCTGTTAAAGGAATCTGATTTTGTTGTCGCCGGAGGCATGGAAAATATGAGCCAGGTCCCCCATGTGCTTAAAGGCGCCAGGGAAGGATACCGGATGGGCAACGCCCAGGTGGAAGACTACCTGATGACCAACCTCTACGACTCCTACTGCAATATGAACATGGCACAGACCGCAGACAAGCTGGCAAGGATGTACGGCGTGACGCGGGAGGATTCGGATCAATTTGCCTATGAAAGCCAGATGAAGGCGGCTAAGGCCGCCAAAGAGGGGACGTTGAAGGAAGAGATCATTCCCGTCGAGATCCGGCACAAGAAGGAAAAATTCCTGCTGGACTATGACGACCATGTGAGGGCGGACACCACCCCTGAAATCCTTGGAAAAATTCGCTCTGCCTTTGGCAAAGACAGCATGGTTACGGGCGGAAACGCCAGCGCCATCGTGGACGGAGCCGCAGCCGTTGTCATCGCCTCTGAGGAAAAGGCGAGGAAGCACGGGTTTGAACCCCTCGGAAGGATCGTTTCCTGGGGCATCGTGGGGGTGGACCCCACCATCATGGGCATCGGCGCTGCCGAAGCCACAAAGAAAGCGCTCCATAAAGCAGGATTGAATCTGGAAGACATCGACCTTTTTGAAGTGAACGAAGCCTTTGCCTGCCAGTACCTGGCCGTGGAAAAGGAACTGGTGTTGGACAGAACCAGGGTGAACGTCAACGGAGGGGCCATCGCACTGGGCCATCCCCTGGGCATGACCGGAACGCGATTGACCTTCACGTTGCTTCTGGAGCTTCGAAGAAGGCACCTTCGGTATGGCCTGGCCACGGCCTGCACCGGGGGGGGCCAAGGAGTGGCCATCATCCTGGAGGCCTCCGAGCAGTAGTCTCGGTCAACAAAATTCTTGATCAGCGATCCTTGCCCTGTTGCTGATCGCATATATCCCGGCTATATCTTTGAAGCTAACAGAACTTATTGCTCATTAGAAGAAGAAGGAGTTCATTATGAACCTGGGAGAAATCATCAAGAGAAATGCGAGCCTTTTTCCTGATAAAATCGCCTATATGTCCGACACCCAGCGCATTACCTTTCGTTCATTCAACGAGAGGGTCAACCGTCTCTACAATGCCCTACGTTCCAGGGGATTGGGCCCCGGGGACAGGGTGGCCGTGCTTAGCTTTACACGGCCGGAATATATGGAGGTCTTCGGGGTAGCGGAAAAGGGGGGGATGATCACGGTTCCCATCAATTGGCGGTTAAAGGGAGAAGAACTGGCCTATCAGTTCAACGACTCCGGCGCCAAGGCCCTCATCGTTCAAAGCCCTTTCTTAGAAACCATTAATGAGATCCGTAACCGCATCCCGGTGGAACACTACTTCTGTATCGGAGATGGATGCGAAGACTTTGAAATCTATGAAGAAGTTCTTGAGGGGAGCTCGCCAGACGAACCGGACGTTTCCATAAAGCCGGACGATACGGTCTATATCATCTACACCAGCGGGACCACCGGCCGTCCCAACGGCGCCATGATCACCCACCGTGGTCAGTGGGAATGCTCTCGAAGCATGGCCATCGAGGTTCCCATCCGGCGGGTGGAAAAACATTTGGAGGGCATGATGCTCTTTCACATCGGGCCCCGCTCATTTCTGTTCCCGGTGTTTCACCGAGGGTGCACCAACTACCTGGTGGAAAAATTTGATGCCAGGAGGTTTCTCGAGATCATCGAAAAGGAGCGGATTACGACCACCGAGCTGGTCCCGACACAAATCGCCATGGTTCTCGATCTTCCAGACCTCCAGAATTTCGACACATCGAGCCTTCACACCATCTTCTATGCGGCCATGCCGATGCCTGTGGCACTCCTGAAACGGGGCATAGAGAGATTCGGGCAGGTCTTTGTGCAAGGATTCGGTCAGACCGAAACAGGGCCTCTGATCTGTGCCTTTTGTCGAGAGTACCACAACCCCTATGGGAATGAAAATGAGATCAAGCGGCTGGCTTCTTGTGGTCAACCGGCTATCGATGTGGATGTCAAAGTCGTGGACGAGCAAGACAACGAATTGGGGCCCAACAAGGTGGGGGAAATCGCTGCAAGGCATGCATGGCTCATGAAGGGATATTGGAATAAACCGGAGAGGACCAAGGAGACCATCAAGGACGGCTGGGTCTATACCGGGGACATGGGCTATGTGGATAACGATGGCTTCCTCTACATTGTGGATCGGAAGAGGGATATGATCGTCAGCGGTGGTGAGAACATCTATCCCCGGGAAATCGAGGAGGTGCTGTACTGCCACCCTTCCGTCAGAGAGGCGGCGGTGATCGGCGTGCCAAGCCCAAAGTGGGGAGAGGATGTCAAGGCCATTATCGCACTTAAGGAGGGGGAGAAGGCCGATGAGGAGGAGATCATCGAATTCTGCAAGGACAAACTGGCCAGTTTTAAGAAACCGAAAAGCGTGGAGTTCCTGAAAGAACTTCCGAAAACCGGGTCCGGAAAGATCTACAAGAAGGTGCTGAGGGACCAGTACTGGAAGGGGTTGGGACGAAAAGTGGTGGCGGATTAGATAAGGAGGAGTTATGAAATTAGAGGAAAAAATAACCATTATCACGGGCGGGAATGCCGGCATAGGACGATCCATCGCCCTTGCCTTCGTTGATGAGGGGGCAAAGGTGTGTATCTGCGGCAGGAACAGAAAGAATCTGAACGGAGTGAAGCAGGAGATCGAAGAGAAGGGAGGGCAAGTCATTGCCGTTGAAACCGACGTAGGCCGGGAAAAAGACGTGGAAGACATGGTGGCAAGCACGGTGGCCCATTACGGCACCGTGGATATCCTGGTAAACAACGCCGCATCTGCAGGACCCACGGCACCCATTCACGAAATCACGGGCGATGATTGGAGACAGGTTGTGGATACCAATCTAAACGGTCTCTTCTATTGCACAAAATATGTGCTTAAAACCATGATCCCCAACCGCTCCGGAAATATTCTCAACATCGGATCCATTGCCGGCGTCTACGCCTATCCCCTGCGAACGCCGTACAATGCCACCAAGTGGGCCATCGGCGGCGTCACCCAGACCATTGCCGCTGAGGTCGGTGAACACAACATACGCTGCAACTGCATTTCGCCCGGGCCCACCGTTGGAGACAGGGCCTTTAACGTCATCAGGAAGCGGGCCGAGTCAACCGGAAAGACCTTTGAAGAACTCAAGCAGTTCTACGAAGACCAGATCCCCCTGAAACGGTTTGTCACCCCTGAAGAGGTGGCGCGGACAGCCGTTTTCCTCACCAGTGATGATTCGAGCGGTATCACTGCCCAGCATTTCTGCGTTTCCGGGGGAATCGAGGTGTTGTAAGGGGAAATTTTGATCGAATTGAGAGAGGATGAAAAACAATGAAACAGCCGATCCCGGGCATTGGGATCTTTATCCTAAACTTTTTTTGCAGAAAGGGGGACCAACTTGGAAGGAACACTCTTGGACGGCGGTCTGGTAATCACCATGGACCCCGAAAGAAGGATGATTGAGGATGGAGGTGTCCTTATCCAGGGGGACACCATCTTCGCCGTAGGGAAGTCGGCATCAATCAAAGAGCAATTCACATGGAACGAGCGCATGGATACCAGGGGCCATGTTATTTTGCCCGGGTTCGTGGAAACCCACATCCATCTCTCGGAACATATCGTCCGCAGCCTTATCCCCGATGACGACAGGGAGTGGCTGCCCAGCTGGCTTGTCCCCATCTACAGCGCGCTCAACCCGGAAGACGAGTACTATGCCACACTGCTGGCCTCCATGGAGATGCTCAAGACAGGGACCACGACATTTTGTGAGGCAGGGACCTGCATGCATCCGGACGCTGTTGCTGACGCCTTGAAGAAGACCGGCATGCGGGGAATCCTCGGTCGGTGGACGTGGGATCTGCCCCCGGGCCCTGAACGGATGAAACAGACCACCGAACAGGCGCTTCAGTCCAACCAAGACCTCATAAGCCTTGTCAAGGGATTGGATGTTGAAGAGATCCAGGCCTGGCCCCTGCTGCTGGGGATGGGAACCATCTCCGACGAACTCCTGGTGGGCGCCAAAAGGCTTGCGGACGACAACGGCCTGGGACTCGGGTTCATGCATGCCTCCAACATCCCTTCCCTGGAAACCGAGACCCAGATTCAGTCCCTGCATCATTTTGAAAAACTGGGCATCCTGGCCCCCAACCTGAAGCTGACACATATGGTGTATGTAGAGGATCATGAGATCGATCTGTTGCGTGACCATGGGGTTAAAATCACCCACTGCCCAACAGCGGCCATGAAACACAGCAAGGGAATCTGCAAATACGGCAGGTTCCCGGAGATGGTTGAAAAGGGCATCTGTGTCTCCTTAGGCGTTGACAGCGCCAATTCCTCTGATCATGCCAACATGCTGAGACTCATTCATCTGGTGGTGCAGCTATATAAGGATTTCAGAATGGACCAGTCCGTTTTTCCCGCTGAAAGCGTACTGGAAATGGCGACTCTTCGCGGCGCAGAAGCGCTGCTCATGGAAAAAAGTATTGGGTCCATTGAGCCGGGAAAGAAGGCGGACTTCGTGCTTTTCAACCGAAATCATCCCGAATGGCATCCGCTCATTAACATTGCGAACAATCTGGCCTATGCGGTTACGGACAGGAGCATCGATCGGGTTTTCGTTGCGGGAAAGCTGGTCCTGGATCAGGGTAAGATGGTTGGGATCGATGAAAACAAGGTCTTTGAGAAAGTAGATGAATTGGCCCTGAAACTCTTGGAACGCGCTCATGTATCTCCCCGGTTGAAGTGGCCGTTGGTGTGAAGAACCGATGGTCTGGCGATGCGGCCAAGTACCGATTTTGATTGCACCGGCCGGTGTCAAATTGTGAAGCCGATGCGCTTGGAATTTCCCAAACGTGAAACTTTTAACCTGGAAACCCTGAATTTTAAACCTTGAACCTCGTCGAAGATGCTAACTTATTAACCTTAAACGTAAAGGAGGGTTGAAATGAGAAAGAGACGTATTTGGCGGAAACCGGCTGTCTTTTTGGCTGCGCTGTTTGTCATTATCATGTTTGGTCAGAGTTCAGTGACGGCAGAAACCATAAAGATTCGAATGGGGAATTGGGTGCCCATGCATCACCTGATCGTACAAGGCATCCTCGTTCCCTGGGCCAATGCCATAGAAAAGGAATCCGGGGGGGACATCAAGATTGACATTATGAAATCTGCCCTGGGTCGTCCCAACACCTATTTCGATTTGCTTATAGATGGAACGTTGGATGCAGCATGGGGTGTGAGCGGCCATAACCCGGGCCGATTCACCTTGAGTGAAGTCATGGACTATCCCTTCATGGGTGTTGATGCATGGAGTACCTCGGCCGCGGCCTGGCTTACCTATCAGAAGTACGGTCACAAATATGGGGAGTTCAAAGGGGCGAAGGTGTTGGGGTTCTTTTGTTATGGAGATCCCTATATCAACATGAAGGGCGGTCCCATCCAGAAAGTGAGCGACCTTGAGGGAAAAAAGATTCGTGTAGGATGCTGGATTCAGGGAGAGATCGTCAAGGCCATGGGAGGAACACCCGTGATGCTTCCTCCCACAGAGACCCAGCAGGCCATGGCGCGTGGTGTGGCTGACGGCATTGTGTTTCCCCTGGAGTCTGTTGAGTTTTTCAAGATAACACCGGTCATAGAAAGCACCACTCTCGTACCCGGCGGGCTGTACAATGACACCTTCTGGCTGGCTTTCAATGAAAAGAAATGGAATAGCCTTACAGCGGATCAGCGGGCAGTCATAGAAAAGCACTCAGGGCTGGCCATTGCTTTGCTGGCCGGCTGGGCCTGGACAAACGGGGACAACTGGGGCCGGGCAGCCATGGAAAAGGCGGGAGTAAAATTCTATACCATGCCACAGGATCAGGTTGAAAAGACGAAGAAAATCCTCAAGCCCTTGAACGATTCATGGATAGCGGAAGCAAATAAACGGGGCCTCAATGGAAACGAAATCATGGAATATGCAAGGTATATGGCCCATGAGTATCGGGCCATCAGACCTGTCAACATCCCATGAAAGGTCATGAAAAATCGATACAGGCAGCCGTCTTAGACTGGCTGCCTGGCATCATAAGAGCCCTGAAGGGCACCCTCTCCATCGGGTCCGCTGCGATGGTGGGGTTTATGATGTTCCTTACCTTTGCGGACGTTATCGGGCGGTATGTCTTTAACAGCCCTATAACGGGGGCCTATGAAATCACTGAGATCCTTATGGGACTGATGATCTTCGGCGGCCTGCCCCTCGTTTCAAGGGCGCGGGGCCATATCACCGTTGATTTTCTGGCGGCAGCCCTTCCCCCCCGGTTGCGCGCTGTTCAAACGGCATTCCTGGATCTGATGTGCAGTCTTATAGCAGGAGTGCTCGCGTGGCGGACATGGCTGTATGCCGAGCGGATGGTTCAGGCAGGTGAAACAACCATGGAACTCAAAATCAGCTGGAGTCTCATTTCCTATGTGATTTCCTTCTTGCTCGCCATTACGGCACTTGTATTCCTTGCCAATGCATGGACATCCACAAGAGAACACAGATCAAAAAGAGAGGAGGTTTAGCTCCACATGGGAACCTGGGAGCTGTCTTTCCTCGGCTTGGGTGGAATGCTTTTACTCATGGCCATGGGAATGCCCATTGCATTTGCCATGCTCTTATCCGGCGGCATCGGCATCGCCACCATCGTTGGCCCCCAAGCAGCTCTCAGCATGGTGGGCCAGCTTGCTGTCTCGGTGACCACCAATTATGACCTGAGCGTTGCGCCCATGTTCATTCTGATGGGCGCCTTTGTCACCAGGGCCGGTATGTCACACGATCTTTACGATGCCTGCCATGCCTTCCTGGGTCATCTCAGAGGCGGATTGGCCATGGCCACAGTAGCTGCGTGCGGCGGCTTCGCCGCGGTCTGTGGATCGTCACTCGCCACGGCCGCCACCATGTCCAAAGTGGCCATGCCTTCCATGCGGCGGTACGGTTATAAGGACTCTCTTGCCGCAGGTTCCATTGCATCGGGCGGGACCCTCGGGATATTGATTCCCCCTTCGGTGATTCTCGTTATCTATGGCATTCTGACGGGAACGGACATCGGCAAGCTCTTCATTGCAGGCATCATACCTGGAATCATGACCATTGGTATGTATATCGTGGCGATCATCATCATCACCAAGATACATCCGGAGGCGGGGCCCCCTGCGGATCGCGTTTTGTACCGGGAACGGTTCACCAGGTTGAGGCGCGTCACCGCCATTGGAATTCTCTTTCTATTCATTATCGGCGGCATTTACCTCGGGGTGTTCACCCCCACGGAAGCAGGCGGCGTAGGGGCCTTTGGGGCCTTTGTTTTTACGCTCTGCCGGCGAATCCTCACCGTAAGAATCTTCTTTGAATGCCTTTTGGAAACGGTCCAGACTTCGGCGATGCTTTTTATCGTGCTGGTAGGCGCCATCATCTTTTCCAACTTCGTCAACTTGGCGGGCCTGCCTTCGGCTCTCTCCGACTTTGTTACTCAGAAGGCCCTACCCCCATTGGGTGTTATGGCCATGATGATTCTCATTTTCATGGTAATGGGGTGCTTTCTGGAATCCCTCTCCATGGTCTTACTTATGGTGCCCATTTTCTTCCCCATTGCATTATCCCTTGGCTTTCATCCGGTCTGGTTTGGAATTGTGGTGGTCATGGTGACCGAACTCAGCTTTATTACACCGCCTGTAGGCCTCAACCTCTTCGTCTTAAAGAGCACCATTAAGGACATCAATATGGCGACGATTTACCGCGGAATATTTCCATTTGCCATTGCGGATGTCATCCGAATTTCCACGATTATCTGGTTTCCGAGCATTGTTCTGTTCCTGCCCAGTATGGGTGGGTAGGAGATATCGCATCCTTGTACAGGACCTCAGAGGTCACGGGAAAACGAAAAATGGAAAAAGAAGCTAATCAAGCTCCATGGGGACCCGGAATGGCGACAGTTGCTCCTCAACTATGATCAGATGGCCATGAGGAGGGTGAAAGGAGGGAAAGGTGAAATCAATTACACTTCAAAAACTTTCGGAGATTAGGTGCCCGACCCTTGTTGTTCAAGGCATAAAGGATAAAACGAATCTACCTGAAATGTCCGAAGTCTTGGCGAGAAGTGTCAACATATCTAAACTTGTGGTTTTTCCGGGCGGCCATGTTGTTCAAAAGGAAAGTTGTCAAAAAAGACTTGACACCCATAGTTAAATACCCTATCAATATTTAACTAGTTAACTATTCAACTGGCAATACTGAGTATTTATTCATTATTCTATCTGATTATCTTGTTTCTATTCAAAAGGGATTTTTATTGTGACCTCGATTTTCATCTCCCACGAAAACAAAATTCCCATATATGTTCAGATTGCCCATCAATTCAAGGAAATGGTTCACACTGGCATACTTGGAAACGGTGACGCTCTTCCTGGTCGCCGGGTACTGGCAAAACAGATATGCGTAAACATCAATACCATAAACCATGCCTATAGGATACTGGAACATGAAGGATACATTGTAAGTAGAAGAGGGTTGGGGAGTTTTGTCAACCTGAAGGTGGATCATAAAAGCAGAGGTGATCTATTTGACAAGATCCGTCACCAGTTAATGCATCTTAGGGGACGTGCCCTTGCAATCGGCCTGTCGCTAAACGAGTTCAATTCCATTCTCGAAGAGATTTTACTCTACAAGTCTAACCCATCCAGACCGCGATGCCTATTTATCGAGTGTCATGAATCTTGGACCAATACCATAGCCTCAAGGCTTCAAGAAGAGATAGGCATTGAAGTTAAACCGATCATTATGCCTGATCGAAAGACCAACCTGAAGGAAATTATCGAAGCCATTGAATCGTCGGATTTTGTCATTACCACCCATGCGCATTTTGATGAAGTCCGAGAGATGACGGATTCGGAAAAAGTGATCTTTCCCCTGGATCTTCATCTCTCCTACGATGTCATGACTTCACTGGCAGGGATAAAAGAGGGCAAAATCGCTGTCCCCTTTCTTAAGGCGGTTACCACAAAGAGGCTCGGGCACTGGATCAAGGCCATGGGTTTTCAGATAGACCTGGTTTCCATCAAACACAAGGATCTAAAAGATCTGGCAAAAAAGGTCGAAGGGTATAAGAATTTGATGGTACCACCCAACCACTTAACATCGGTGGAGGAGATGATGCTTGAAGGCCTCAATATCATTCCCATTCGATCGGTTCTCGGGGAAGAGTCGGTAAAGCACCTGAAGAAAAATGTTTCCAACATGTATCCAGGACTTGGATCCAAAATGGAATAGGAGATCGTATGAAAGCAAAACAGACGGTGAAAAACCCTTTTGATCTTGCCATAGCGGCTATTGAGGCCGGTGATAAGGAAGAGGCCATTGACCAAGTCACAAGGCTGAATGAAACCGCCCTTCACGTGCATGATCGAATGGTTCAGTATATCAATCTGATGCTGTCCTTTGTCGCCGAAGAGATGGGGGAAGAACGGGTTAGAGACGTCTGGCGATACGTCATCGGGAGGGTACATAAAAAGGGTGTCCTTGCCCTCAAGGGCAGAACCCACGATGATGTGGTCAAGGTTTTTATGGTAGAACACGCGGCTCATGGAAGCACCTTTTCCTTAGAAGAAAGGGAAGGCAAGACCGAAATTATTCTCCACTGTTGCGGGAGCGGTGGAAGGCTCAGGAAGAATCAGCTGCAAAGTGATGAGGGAAAACTCAAGAAACGATGGCCGTGGGGATTTGGGAAAGAAGGGATCTCCTATTATTGTTCACACTGTTCCATTGTCAGTGAAGATAGCCCAGGGTGGGATGCCGATTTCAAGATTAATGTGAAATTCGGAAAACAATTTGATCAAGAGGGCAAACCGATTGAAGATCCCTGCCGATTTGAGATCATTCAAAAGAAGAAAGGCAGTGAAACACCATAAGAGTTCGGATCATTCCAAGTGCATGACTGATCCATGGATGGTATTGTTCGTATTTATTATCGATGGAAGCACCGGTTACTTTCACTATACGTTTTCGCCGAAAGACTCCAGCCTGAAATGGATCTAATTTGGCCAACGATGAATAGGAAGGGAAGGCAATGAGGATTACCAACAGAGGCAAAGAACCCAAATCGCTTCTTCCTGGTGTGACCAGGGTGACAATTCAGATTTTGATTTCGGAAGCAGACGGCGTCAACATACCCGCTTTTCAAAAAACTGTTGAAAGACATCCTTTCAAGAAGGCATAAGAATGAAACATTTCATCTACAATGGGGATGAACGTCATACTTTTGACTCCCCATCGGGCTGGGATATCCCCATCTATAGTCTTCCCCCTGAGCCACCGGAATCCGGGCTCACCGTTTCACACCTAACTGAGAAGGCGATGTCACATTGTCTTGGCGCTCCTGAACTCGACCAGATTCTTGCTCCTGAAAAAAGGGTGGTGATTTTGTGCGATGACAACGCCCGCCCTACGCCGGTTTGGGAGATACTTCCTGTTCTTTTAGAAAGGTTATTTCGAGGGGGAATTCGCAAGGAAAGCATTGATGTCGTCATAGCGTCAGGAACTCACGCGCCTTTGGAAGAGGCAGAACTCTTCAGCAAACTTGGAAGAGATATTACAAAAAACTACAGGGTTAGCCAACATGATTGCATGGCTGAAGACTTGATTCCCATCGGAAGGCTCGAAACAGGATGTGAAATTCGGATTAATCCGATCGTGGCCGGCGCGGATATCCTTATTGGTGTGGGAGGCATCATCCCTCACCCAATGAACGGCTTCGGTGGTGGTCCCAAGATTTTGTTTCCTGGAGTCGCCAATTACGAGGCAATCAGAGAACATCACCTGACATACACGGTCCAATCAGGAAGCATTTTCGGAAATCTTGACGGGAACCCCTTCTATGAAGAGATCTGTAGAATTGCCCGAATGGCCGGGCTCAACTATTCCTTGAACTGTGTATTTGACATGTATGATCAAGTGGCCAGCGTTCTCTTCGGCTCCTTTGAAGCGGTTCACGAGAAAGGAGCAGCCCTATCAAAGGAACTGTGCGGAATAGGGATTCCCAACAGATCCGATATCACCCTGATTTCGGCCTACCCCTACATGGAACCCCTTCAGATTATCAAGCCGCTGATCACCGGATCTTTGGTTACAAAGCCCGGAGGGACGATCATTCTGCTGGCAAAGACAAACCGACCCATGCCAACGTCATTTGTAGAGACTTTCGAAGAAATCCTACGATCTTCCGATGGAAGACTCCGTGAATACGCCCTTGCCACATTCGAATCCAAGAGGCTCCTGGTGGAAACGGCACCGGTTGATTTCAACTGTGCCCTTTTTTTTGCGCTGAATTGTAGCAATGACCATCGCATCGTGATTGTCTCCCAAGGATTGGGGCGCGAAGCGACAGAGAGAATGGGTTTCATTCACTACCAGAACCTTGAGACAGCGATTGAAAAAGAGAGCAGCGTACGACCCATTGCATCTGTTAATCTGATTCCCATAGGGGCAGAACTCCCAATTTTACCGGGAGGACTGAATATGGACTATATGACTTGATCGGAAAAACCCAATTGTAGAGAGAGTAGCCTTGTTTGGAGATTGACGATTAGGTCAGCTGAGGGCTGGATAACCGCGTTCCATAAATTTTTTTGAAAATCGAAACCAGTACAGGCGCGAATACTATTGCATTATGGAGGTCCATTGGGTTTAAAAGATAAATGCGCGATCGTTGGAATAGGCTTCACACCCCAGGGCCGCGTACCGGATAGAACGGCCATAAGCTTCCACGTGGAGGCCTGCGCAAATGCCATTCAAGATGCCGGTCTAAAAAGGGAGGAGATTGATGGGCTTATCTGCTATCGCTTCTTCACGCCGCTGGCAGGAGAGGATGAGGTAACCCCCTACCTCCTGGCCCAGCACCTGGCGCTTTCACCCAACGCCCTTTCACAGGAGGCCAACTGCGCCCGTTCCCAGCTTTTCAGCGCTATCGGTATGCTGGAATCGGGTCTGTGTGAGACCGTTCTCCTTTCCTATGGTGACAATGCCCTGTCCGGAGGGCGGCCCTTTGATCTTGCCCACAGCCACAAGGCAGCGTTCGGTCATTTCGGTGCGGTTGCGGATTATGCCATGGCCGCTCGAAGGGCCATGCACGACTTTCGAACCGGACCCAACACTTGGCGAGAGATCGCAGTGTCCCAACGCCAATGGGCCAATCTCAACCCCAAGGCCGCCATGCACGAGAGGACCCTATCCTATGAAGACTATGACCACTCGGAGATGACCGTGGACCCTTTCAGGCTTTTGGATTGTTGCCTGATCAGTGATGGAGGCCGGGCCTGTATTCTAACCACCCTTGAAAGGGCCCGAGACCTGAGAAATCCGCCAGCCGTCATTCTGGGCCTTGGGCAGCACAATCCGTCCACAGACATCCAGCAGGCCACGTTTGTATCCGGCCCCACCGGGGCCAAAATCGCCGGCGCCATGGCCTTTGAAATGGCCGGCATAACGCTGGAGGATGTCGACGCCTGCCAGATCTATGACTGCTTCACCTATACGGTGGAAATCACGCTACAAGATTACGGTTTCTTCGGCCCGGGGGAAGGCGAAGAGTGGTTTAAGGATGGGGCGATCGGTCCCAGGGGGAGACTCCCCGTCAACACCTCGGGCGGTGCGTTGTCTGAGGCCTATTTTATGGGGCTCACCCCCCTTACCGAAGGTGTCTTGCAGATTACCGGGCGCTGCGGTGAGAGACAATTGGGGCCAAGGACCAAAACGAAAAAGCCCGAAATTGTTCTATGTAGCGACAACGGTGCAACGCTTCAGACCCATACCGCCGTCATTCTAGGGAGATGTTAATGTCCAAGATCTATGGCAAGCCCCTTCCTCGGATCAATGCAGATACAAGCCCTTTCTGGGAAGGCTGCAAAAACCATGAATTGCGTTTTCAAAAATGCAACGGCTGCGAGCATGTGCGTTGGCCTCCCTCTCTAATTTGTCCCAACTGCTTATCCAAAGAGGCAACTTGGATTCGGTCCTGCGGTAAGGGAACGGTGTATACTTTTGTGATATACCGACGGGCTTTCCACAAGGCATTCTCGAAAGATATTCCCTACGTCACCGCAAGTATTCGGCTCGAAGAAGGCCCACGAATCTTGAGCAATGTGGTAGGCTGCCCGCCCGACAAGGTCGCCTGCGACATGCTGGTGGAGGTGACGTGGGAGGATATCAACGAGGAGTTCAGTCTCCCCAAATTTAAGCCCCTTGACCAGAAGGGGCCAGAGGATTTCGAGGACGGGATTCCTTGAAGAAATCCATGAAAAAAACATTCAAGAAGGAGGAGTTCTCATGAGCAATAATCATTCCTATACCGACTGGGTGGAAAGTTACTTCGTAAAATACCCCGATGTCCCGAGAGAGGTCATTGTAAAAGAAGATCTTTTGCGTCAGGGCATGAACTTCACGAACGCAGCCCTTCCCGATGGGGGCTTCAGGTACAAGACCTACTTTCTCTTTACCTATGACAAGACGCTTCGATCGGAACTGGGCGAGGAAGATCCCTTTTTGGTGCCGGAAGATCTTCGAATACGCAAAGGACCCTATGATCTTCTGGATACGCTCATCCATGTCTACCACAACACTGATTCCCCATACCTGGTGGATCGTGTTGACGGGACAATCCAGCTCTTGCTTGAGGGTAAGCCCATTGCAGAGGTGGTCCTGCCGAAGAAGCCCCCCTATTATGGAAAATCCTTTGATGATGGCACGCGCTACGAATCCATTGTATCTCTTGTCCAGGATCACGTTGCCTTTTCCGTTCCCAACCGTATCTGCCAGTATTTCTTTAAGAAAGAACAGTGCCTCTTCTGTGATATCAATATGAATGTCAAACAGATCAGCAAGTTCAAGGACAAACTTGGGGATATCGGTGCTATACTCAATCCGGACCGTGTTGCAGAGGTGCTTGAGATTATGGTCAAGATCGATGACCCCGAAATCCCCATTCGGGCTTTCTACATGACATCAGGGTCCATATTGAACCCGATAAAAGGGAAAACCGATCTGGATTTTTCCCTGGAATATGTCAGCAAGATTCGGGAACACATCGGAAATAAGACGCCCATAGTACTGATCACCCAAGCACAAACCAAGGAACAAGTAAAAATCCTGAAAGCGTCAGGTGTGACGGTTCACAACGCGAATCTGGAAGTCTGGGACCCTGATCTTTTCCAGTGGCTTTGCCCGGGAAAATCGAGAACTATCGGTAGAGAGACGTGGATCAAGAGGCTTGTCGACTCTGTTGATGTCATGGGAGAAGGTAATGTAAGCCCCAACATGGTAACCGGTGTGGAAATGGCTCAGCCGCATGGGTTTAAGACCGTGGGAGAGGCAATTGAATCCAACCGGGAGTGTTATGAATTCCTCATGTCCCATGGTGTCATCCCTCACCTGGACAGCTGGTGCATCGAACGTGAGTCTGTTTTGGGAGACCATCCTGCCATACCTCTTGACTTCTTTATTGAGATAGACAAGCTCTGGTTTGAAATCTGGGATAAATATAAGATGCCCCAGGTGACAGGTTACGGACCAATGGGAGGACCTGGGCGAGCCTTTTACGGAAATTCCGGTCATGCGGATATGGGGCCCCGACCTAGTTCTGAAGCAATTTCACATTTCAACTTGCCTTTGGACGAGGGGGGGTGGCTTGATTAGTTAGTTAACAAATGTGATCGAATGGATCATCTGTCAAGCGCCTATGTTTTTCGAGGATTACCTGGTTTTCGAACTAGCCTTGTTTGGGTAAATTTGCATGTAGGGAGCAAAATGCCTTTACGGAATCCTTGGTGGTCAACTACTGTTGTCAGTATTTGCTCACCACAGCGTGTAATTCAAGTGAATAAGACTTTTGAGGCTTAAATTCAGAACCGAGGGAACAGCTTTGACAACAAAACGGTCAAAGATAGATTCGGGTCCTCCGGAGGGGTTTATTATGCATGAAATTGTTTTTTACGGCCGAGGTGGTCAGGGAGCTGTTACTGCTGCGCAAGTTTTGGCAGAAGCAGCATTTCTGAAAGGTTTTTATGCTCAGGCATTTCCGAAATTCGGGATTGAGCGCCGGGGTGCACCGGTAAATGCCTTTGCTCGGATTAGTAATGAGCCTATAGAGTCTAGAGGAATCATCAAATCGGCGGATTTTGCCATCGTGACGGATATTATGTCCGTTTCTCCGGAAGTCCTTTTTCCAAGCCTGAAACCTTCGGCCGCAGCCATCCTCAACTCCCTCCTATCCACGGATGAACTGGGTGGGTTCAAGAAAAAACTCCAAAGAAGCGACGTGAAGATCTTTGCCGTGGATGCGACGGAAATCTCGGAGAAGGTCTTCGGGGAGACACCCATACCCATTACAAGCATCGCCATGGTGGGCGCTTTTGCCGCAGCATCTGCTCTCATCGACCTCGACAGCATTGGGGAAGCGCTCGCCACTTTCTTCGAATCCAAATTGGCAAAGAAGAATCTCGAGTCAGCCTCCTTGGCATTTGAGAACTTAAGGAGGGAATCTTCATGAGCCAGAAAATCATCGGACCGGATTTGCGAGTCCTGCATTCTTTCCAGGACCTTCCCATAGGCGCTACCATAACCGGGATAGGAGCGGCCACGGTGCCCACGGGCACCTGGCGCTTTTATCGACCACAGCTCCGAGAAGCAGTCCCCCCGTGTCAGTCCGCATGTCCTGCCGGCGTGGATGTCAGCGGCTTCATATCTCTGGTGAGAAAGAAGCGGTATACGGAGGCGTACCAGTGTTATGTGATGGAAAACCCCTTTCCAGGCCTGTGCGGAAGGCTCTGCGACCATCCGTGCGAAAGCGAGTGTTTCAGAAAGCGCTACGATGAGGCCTTAGCCATTCAAGATCTGGAGCTGTTTCTATCTTCTCGTGGATATTCGCCTACGAGAATACCGATCACCGAAAGTGCCTCAAAAAACATCGCGGTGGTAGGAAGCCGGTTAGAAGAATTGTCATCTGTCTATTTTTTGACAAGGCTTGGCCACACGGTATCCCTTTTCGCGGGCAAGAAGGGGCTACATGCAATTTTCGAGAATCTGGTAACCACCCATGGATTACCCAAGGAGGGACCATGGAAGACGGAAATCGAAGGAATCGTTGAAACGGATTCCTCGATAAGTGTAGAAACAGATCCGCCCCCTGAGAATCTGGATCAGTTTGATATGGTCATTTGGGGTCTCAAAGAAAAACCACTCTCTCCTCCCCATGACTCGTTCTTGTTGCTGAAACATGAGTCCACAGTCGCGCGGGCCATCGGAAAAGGGAAAGAGACAGCCATCGCTGTGGACCTGACTCTCAAAGATCAAGACACGGAGACCGGGTGCTTGTCTGCAGCCTTGGGTCCCCAAGGGTTTCCCTCATTTTCGCGCTATTTGACCTTGATCGCCGAGGGGAAGTCAACAGAGCCGGAACCGGTGCTGTTTGAAGATCTCAATCTGAACTCGTTCGACCGACAACCCCGAACTGGGGGTAAGGGGATTTCAGATGCGGTTAAGGAGGCCAGAAGGTGCTTCGAGTGTGGCAAATGTACACTGTGTGGTCAATGCGTCGCCTACTGCCCGGACCAGGCCGTTGGACCCGAAAAGGGTCAGAAGAGGGTCATTTTTGACTATGACTATTGTAAGGGATGCGGTATCTGTGGCTATGAATGCCCCCGCGGCGCTATCGGCTTTATCAAGGAGGAGGCGGCATGGCAATGAAGTCCAAAAAAATGATGATCACAGGCAATTATGCAGCAGCCTATGGCGCGAAGCTGGCAAGGCCGGATGTGATTCCTGTCTATCCCATCACACCGCAGACCTCCACAGTGGAAAAGATCGTTGAGTTCATCGACCATGGAGAATTGCTTGCCCGGTTCGTGCCTGTTGAATCGGAACACAGCGCCCTGACCGTCGCCATCAGCGCCCAGGCCGTAGGCGCCAGAACTTTTACGGCATCCTCGTCCCAGGGAATGGCATACATGTACGAAAATCTTTTTGTGGCCTCGGGTTTACGGCTTCCCATTGTCATATCCATAGTCAATCGTGGGCTAGCCATGCCCATATCCATCCTCCCTGACCAGGGAGACTCTCTTGGCGGAAGGGACGCGGGCTGGATTCAATACTATGCGGCCGATGCCCAGGAGGTTCTGGATTTCATTCTCAAGGCCTACAAAGTGGCGGAAGACCCTCGTGTCCTGCTCCCCTCGGCGGTCTGTTTTGAGGGCTTTCTCATATCCCACTTCACCGAAGCGGTAGAGATTCCGCAGCAGGAAGATGTGGATGAGTTCCTGCCGGAATATCGTCCCGACCATGTGGTTCTTGATCCCGAAAGGCCTATGCACATGGGCATCCTTGTCAACGAACACTACTATACCGAATACCGTTACCAGCAAAAAGTGGCCATGGACAACGCGCTCCCTGTCATAGAGGAAGTAAACGCCAAATTCCAGAGCTTGTGGGGACGAGGCGTCGGTCCGACTGAAACGCTCTTCGCGGAAGATGCCGAAGTTCTGGTGGTTGTGATGGGTGCCCTGTCTGGGCCTGCGAAGATGGCCGTCAGGGCCCTCAGGGATGAAGGGGTCAAGGCGGGGCTTGTTCGCATTACTGTTTTCAGACCCTTTCCAGGAAAGATCCTGGCATCCCTGACCGAAAATGCCGACCTGTGCATTGTCCTGGACAGAAATGTATCCATTGGGTCAGCAGGCATCCTGTACACGGAGCTCACCTCGGCCTTAGCCAACCGGGACAGGCCCAGAAAATTTACCAATTTTATTTTGGGTCTTGGAGGACGGGACGTAGAGCCCGAAATCCTGAAAAGTTCAATTCTGGAAGCCTACAGGAAATACAGAGACTGCGAGGAGACCGAGGCTGTCTCCTGGATAGGAGTAAGAGGTATATGATGAGAGAGCAAAAGCCACCGTTATTTGATAAGGGAAATCTCTGGTGCCCTGGGTGTCCGCTGGGCCTCGTGTGGAAAAAGATCGTGGATGTGACCGGGCCCAATGCCATTGGATCCATTGGTTCTTCGTGCAGCGGTATGTCTGCGGTGCTGCATCCCAGCCCCCTGAATATCCCCACCATTCATATTGGGATGCCGGGTCCCGCAGCAGCCATGACAGGAATCAGCGTGGCCTTGGAGATCCTTCGCGAAAAAGGCAAGAGGCCAAAAGATGAAAAAATAACCGTCTTCACTGTGGCCGGCGACGGCGGGACTGCGGACATAGGAATGGCTGCGCTTTCAGGAGCGGCAGAGCGCAATGACGATGGTATTTACATCTGTTTTGATAATGAGGCCTATATGAATACGGGCATCCAGCGTTCTTCCCTCACCCCCCGCTACTCATGGACCACCACCACCCTCTCGGGAAAATCCCAGTTCAAGAAGAACCTGGCCATGATCATGGCCGCCCACAGGATACCCTATGTGGCCACCGCAACCGCCGGGTACGTCAAGGACTTTACGGGCAAACTCAAAAAGGCCCGTGACATGGGACCAGGTTTCAAATTCATTCACCTCCTGGGTCCTTGTCCCATAGGGTGGCGATTTCCTATGGAAATGACCATGGAGATCAACCGGTTGGCCGTTGAAACAGGGATTTGGCCTCTTTACGAAGTGGAGGACGGCGTTCTTCGGGTAACCATGGAAATCAAAGAGCGAAGACATGTCCGCGAGTATTTGAGACCCCAGAAGAGATTCTCTCACCTGGACGAGAGGACGATGGACAACATCGACCGCATGATTGAAGAGAGCCCTCTTCCTGCGTTTTCGTGCAAGATAAACCCGTAGTGAAGATCTCAAGGCACAGAGGTACAGGTGTCGATCAAACTGGCCTCCCTGGAGGCCCGCGGCTGCGCTGAAACCTGAAAACTACATTTTCGTGGAGGTGGCATGTCATGGTCTTTGGAGACATAGTAAGGAAGTACAGCAGATTGTGCCCGCACCGTCCCGCTGTGTTGTTCGAGGGTACTACAATACGCTGGGGTGAATTGAATGAGCGGGCCAACCGGCTTGGCAATGCGCTTTTACGTTTGGGTGTTGAAAAGGGAGACAGGGTCGCTTTCATCTCAAAAAACTGCCACCAATTCTTTGATGTGTGGTTTGCCCTTGCAAAGGGAGGCTTTGCAGGAATAACACCCAATTTTCGCCTCTCTTCAAAAGAGTTTCTCTATATTCTTCAAGACGCGGGGGCTAAAGTTGTCATCGTCTCTCATGAATTTGGGGACAAGATTAAAGAAATCGCTTCTGGTCTTGACACGGTCAGATCCATTATAGGGCTCAATGGCGAGCATGGTTTCGACTTGGATTACGCAGACCTTCTCTCTGAAAGCTCACCAGAGGAGCCCAGCACGAAAGTTGATGAGAATGATGTACGCCTCATCATGTATACCAGTGGTACCACCGGCAAACCGAAAGGTGCGATCTGGACACATAGATCATCCCTCACCCCATTTCCAGACCTCGTTATCGCCGCAGGTTGTAAACGGTCCGATATCAACATGAATATTATCCCCATGTGCCTTGCAGGGGGCACCATGACCTCTAACACCTTTGCCTATTGCGGAGCCCTTAATGTGGCAGTGAAAGACTTTGATCCGGTTTCGGTCTTTCGGACCATCCAAGAGGACAAAGTAACGGCAACCACCATGGTTCCCACGATCATTATTGCCCTACTCAACCATCCCGAAAGGGCCCGGTATGACCTGAGCAGTCTTCAGAAGATCATCTATGGCTCTGCCCCCATCTCGCCGGAAGTGCTGGAGCAGGCGATGGATGCATTCAAGAGTGATTTTGTACAGGCCTATGGCGCCACAGAAACGAACGCCTTTTCTGGATATCTCTATCCGGAAGACCATGTTCTTGACGGATCTGAGAGGTCCCGCAGAAGAATTGCTTCGGCTGGTTATGAAGCTTTATGGGCCCAACAGCGTGTTGTCAATGAAAATGGGGAGGATGTGGCTCCAGGGGAAGTCGGCGAGATACGAATCAAAGGGGACGGGGTCATCAAGGAGTACTGGAAAGCACCTGAGAAAACAGCCGATTCCATCAGGGACGGCTGGTGGCATTCAGGAGATCTGGCTACGGTGGATGAGGATGGCTATATCTACATTGTGGACAGAAAGATCGACATGATCATCAGTGGCGCCATGAATATTTACTCTCGAGAAGTGGAAGATGTTCTTTATGAGCATTCGGCGATAGAGCATGCGGTGGTCATTGGCGTACCCGATGAAGAGTGGGGAGAATCGGTTAAGGCGGTGATCCAACTGAAGCCAGGTTGGGAAGTGACAGAAACACAAATTATCGACCATTGTCTGAAATATCTGGCCGACTACAAGAAGCCGAGATCCATCGATTTTGTCCGGGAAATGCCCATGAGTTCGGCGGGCAAGATCCTTAAGAGGGTGATACGGGAAGAATACTGGAAAGGAAGAGAACGCAAGGTTTGAAGAAAGGAGGAATATGGACAAAGTTGTCATGGAAAAAAGGGACGTTATGGGTAAAGATTTCTGTGTGGGAGTTCATGTTGAGGATTCCGGGTGTAACATGTTGACAAGTTTGACAGAACTACGACGGAAGGAGGAAATAGGATAATGAAAGCACTTAATCCACAACTAAATACATGGGATGACTCGGCACTTCTTCAATTTTTCATGTCTGAAAATATGCGCCGCCCGGAAAACATCAACTTTGGGATTGGTGAGATGGATTTCCCGACCCCCCAGATTATTGTCGATGCGTGCAAGGGTGCCCTCGACAGTGGGATTACATTCTATATGCCCACAGCCGGTGCCCCTGAGCTGAGACTTGCGCTGGCAGAGGCCTGTTCAAGGGAATATGGGCTGGAGTTCACTGAAAATGAAATCTTTGTTACTCCTGGAGGAACCAATGCCCTATTCGTTGTTATCCTCGCCCTTGCCGGGGACGGGGGAGAAGTATTATACCCAAATCCGGGGTTTCCCGCCTATCTGCCCCAAATAGCCCTGGGCAATGGCACCCCGGTCGATTATCCTCTAAGCGAAGAGAACGGCTTTATTCCTGAACCGGACGATATTCGAAACAGAATAACAAACCGGACAAAGCTTTTGATATTGAATTCTCCCTCCAATCCAATAGGGAACATCATCCCCTCTGAAACACTGGAAGACCTTGCCGCGATCGCCATAGACAATGATATTTGGGTGATTTCAGATGAGGCGTACAGGCATCTGGTATATGCTCCCGACAGACATAGCAGCATTATCTCTCTCCCGGGCATGAGGGAGAGGACATTCCTCACCTGCTCATTTTCAAAATCATACTCAATGACCGGATGGAGAATTGGCTATATTGTGGCCCCTTCGACATTCAATGAAGCATTTTTTAAGATATTCCAATATACTGTTACCTGTGTAAGTTCATTCAGCCAGATAGCAGCAGCGAAGGCGGTCCAACTGGGGGATAGCTATTACCGTGAGACCCTCCTCCAAATGACCTCCCGAAAAGAGCTGATAGAAAGGGGTTTGTCCGAGATTACTACCGTCTCTTTTCCCAAACCTCAAGGGGCTTTTTATGTATTTTTGAATATTCAGCGTACAGGTCTCAGCTCTGCAGAAGTCTCAAAAAAGCTCTTGGATGATTACTCTTTGGTGACAATCCCGGGTAGCGCTTTTGGAGATCTTGGCGAAGGCTATCTCAGGCTTTCTTACGCATCAGACCTTGATAAAATCGAGGAAGGACTTGAGCGCCTCAAGGACGCCATGCAACACCTCATACCGCAATGAGAAAAGGCTGTTCAAAGAAGGGCCAACAACCACATTGATTTTCTTACCTGTTCACCTAATGAAGATAGAAAGCTCTTCGTCACTCTGGATTAGGGCTTAACCTGTCTGACTAACGGCCTCATTGCGGATCATTAATCGGTATAGGGGATAAACGTAGGGTATTAACGTAGGGTTGACCTGCTCGCTCAATTGGACTATGATTGCGCCTATCCTCAGATCTGTAGGTATCTGTCTTCAAAAACCGATGAAAGCTAATTTTTGAAACTTACTCTCGCGAAATCGGTTTGTTGTCAATGAGATGACTTGAGATTACTTGGCAGTGAGGTCAGCGTAACTTACGGAGCGGGGAATAGGCATTTCGTGGGACAGAAAGGGCAAAATAGGAAATGGAAAGAAAGGGGGTGAAAAGATAGGGTACGGCCATAGTGTGATAACAGGTTGTCCACCAAATAAAGGAGGTATGAATCATGAAAAGTAAATTAGGATTTGTATTAGTCGGAATATTTTTGGCAACACTCTTAACAATTACCTGGATGCCGACGACTGCCATGGCAGGGCCGATCAAGCTGACCTATGCCAATTTCCCACCTGCTCCCACTTTTCCCTGTGTTCAGATGGAAAAGTGGAAAAAAGAGGTGGAAAAGCGGACTAATGGAAAGGTTGCTATTCAAACCTTCCCCGGCGGAACACTGCTTGGTGCCAAAAACATGATGGATGGTGTAATTGCAGGGACTGCCGACATCGGTAACCTGTGTATGGCCTACCAGCCCGGGCGGTTTTTGATAACCAACGCGATTAGTCTTCCATTAGGGTTACCCAACACAGAAGTAGCCAGTCTCACACTCTGGGATTTGTACAAAAAATACAAACCCAAGGCGTTTGACAAAGTAAAGGTTCTGGCCGTGTTCACGTGCGCACCTTCAAACATTATGTCCAAAGTGCCGGTACGAAGCTTGAAAGATCTCAAAGGTCTCGACCTGAGAGCCCCCGGTTCAAATGCCCCGATTTTCAAGGCTTGGGGAGCGAACCAAGTGGGGATGCCCATGTCTCAAACCCCAGAGGCCCTACAAAAGGGCGTTGTCCAAGGTCTATTTTCCTCTCTTGAGGTTCTTATGGACTTCAAGTTTGCTGAGATTACCAAGTATGTGACAGTGACTAACACAGTTGTTTTCCCCTTTGCCGTTGTCATGAATATGGATAAGTGGAATTCATTGCCTAAAGATGTCCAACAGGTTATGGACGATTTGAGTACCCAGCAGGCGGCTTGGACAGGCGTCTATTTGGATAAACATGTGAAAAAGGCCTTGCGCTGGGCAAAGAAGAAGGAGGGTGTCAAGGTGTTCCGGCTTCCCAAAAAGGA
>JACKQG010001189.1_pt1 | contig 36546 bp, 27 predicted proteins | sample 8237621 | NCBI WGS metagenome assembly JACKQG01 (sample SAMN15677084, study PRJNA649215) | marine metagenome | biome: marine; feature: Black Sea; material: saline water; isolation source: suspended particulate matter (SPM) from the Black Sea western gyre | collected 2013-06-09/2013-06-10 | depth...
CTTTTTTATAAATTTGCGTAGAGCACGGAGCAAAGAGTCCCGTTAGCTCCACCAAAAAAATCTACTTTTCTAAATTTCCAAATATTATTCTTTCACAGCAATTACATAAAAGAACTTTTTCGTATTAGAAATCGCTGCCGTCCAACTCTCTCCATCAAATGTCCCAGTTTCGTCAAGTGCGAAACCGCTGTATGGATTATCGGAAGAATATACTTTGTAGGAAGTCGCCCCAGAAACCGCATCCCAACTGATTTGAACAGAATCTTGAGCAACAATTGCAGTCACATTTGCAGGAATATCTGGGATATTTCCAGATTGGTCATAATAAAATGCACCCATATCACTTCTCGTTCCATCTGGGTCATTGTATTGTGAATCTGGATTCCCCACATCAATGCACGGTGAACTGCTCAAAAGATGAAGGCATTCCACGCTACTTGTATCAGTTGTTACAAATAGCGGATCGTCAGAAATGTTCCCAGTTCCTCCACTATAAAAATACATATCATTGTAACAGATATTAATATTTGATGAAGTTACATCTACAGCAAATTGTGTGTCCCAAATGATATTATTAAAAAATTCCGCAGTTGTATTTAAAGTTTGTAATCCATATTCAAATCCATAAAATGTATTATTGTAAATATTGGCTCGATTCAAATCTTCAACATAAATCCCTTTTGTGCCAGATGCCCATTTGGACGAACTATGCTGAACACGATTGCCTGTCAAAGTTGGAGTTTCGTTAGCAAGCAAATCATCTCCCGAAAAATCATAATAAATTCCATAAGCAAATTCATCAAATTCATTTTCATTCATCGTTACTGAGACATATCCATCTATGTGAACCGCCTTTGTCAAATCTCTACTTTTTGATGAACTGTGCTGAACCCTATTACCCGTTAAGGTTGGTGTGGATAAATCGCCAGAGCTATTTTCGATGTAAATTCCTGCATCATAACTTCCACTGATAACATTGTTTAGGAGTGTATCATTGCAAGCACCAGATAGCGTTATTCCATAAACTGCTGCACGCGTTTGCCAATCAACGCCATATGAGATATTACAATTTTGAATTGTTGCTGAAGAATTTTCCAAATAACATATAGCATTGACAAGCGAATCATTAGTCGCAGAATATACCATAGTTGTTGAATCAATACAAGGACTAGATCCAATTACAGTAATAGCTGGTAAAGCCCCACTAATTTCGCAATTTGTCAAAGTGGAATTAGATGATTCCCCACCAAAAAAAGTTAGACCATTCCAAAAGTAGTCGCCATAACCAGCATTATACAAACTAAAAATAGCACCATCGGCATTCAATGTGCCATTTATTGTAATTTCGACACCTTCTGTCAGAATAAATTCAGCGTTATCTGCATTAATAATATTACCGCCTGGTATGGTTTGATTTCCCGTTATGTACCAAAATGGAGAATTTCCTACATCAAAACCACTTCCCCAGTTTCCTCCAGGAATTTCGTAACCAACAATAACAGATTCTGAATATGTGTCAGAGTTTTGCATCTCATCATATATTGTCAGTGAAACGTCATAGAGACCGGGCAAGTTGTAAGTATGAATCACATTACAACTTGAGTCACAAGATGCAGTCATACCATCTCCAAAATCCCAAGACCAATAAACAATAGGCAAAGAACCACTACTTGATAAATCCATAAATTCTACAGATAAATCCTCCCCATCACCAAAACCAGCAGAAACATCTATTGTAAATTCAGCTATTGGTGGTATAAAATTTTGAACTGTTACAATTACATCATCACTATCTTCCGTTCCGTCTGAACATGTAACAGTCAGGGTAAATGTATAGGCAGTAATATCTGTAACTTCCGGCGCTGTGAAACTCGGTGTCGCTGAAGTTGCATCATCTAAAAGACCTGCCAATTCGCCTGTCCAAAGATAAGTAAATGAATCTTGATCAGGATCATAAGAACCTGTTCCATCTAATGTAACCGAACTACCTCCATAAACAGTTTGATCATCGCCTGCGTTGGCAACTGGCGGAAGATTGGCATTCTCTACAATCAAAGTTACAGGAATTGTAACATTTTGATTTTGTGGATCATTACTCGTTATCGCAATATCTGCTGTATAAGTTCCAAAATCTAAATCAGCAGAATTGAAATTTACTGAAATATCATCAGTTTCATTATAATTACAACTTCCAGAAGTTGGTGATACCGAAAGCCACAGAGAAGTTTCCTCACCAGAAATTTTAACATTGTCGATTGCCCAGCCAGTTCCCCAACCACCATTGTCATTAGAATGGAATGCAAATTTGACATTATCGTAACCACAGTATTGTGAAACATCTACATTGATACTTGTCCAGTATGTTCCCATTGTTTCATTCCATTCAACAACAAGTGACCAATTATAACCGCCATCTACGCTTGCTCGCAAATGAGCAGTTTGATTGTACTCTGCGGTAAAATAACTATCAAATTCGATAGCAACTGAAGTTGCATTTGTTAAATCTAAAACAGGTGTAATGAGATAATCCATACTTCCATTATCATTTGCTTCATCATCATTTGAACAGGCATAATAGCCGCTATATCCCGTTGGAATTGACCAGTAAGGACTAGAACCATTTATTGTAACGAACCAACCTTGAGATGAATATGTTGTCATCGTCCAGTCCGCAGGAATTACACCATCTTCAAAATCTTCAAATAAGTATTCCAACTTCTCATTTTTACTAGTACCGCAGCCAATTGAGTAAGATAAATTCGAACCTTCATCTCCCACATTTGTGATATAAAGTGTGCTTGTGCCAGTTTCGTTCGTATTAAGTGTTTGAGCAAATGAATCGGGAGAATAATAAATAGTTGGAGTCGCTGGCGCTGTGAGTGTAAAATAATAATCGCTGTAATCATAAGTGTTAGAATTAATAGTGTCAATAATCTTAATTTTATAATCACTTGCAGCGGACAGATCCTCAGAAATATTCCAGCTGTAAGAACCGTCGTCATAAGTGCTAGTAACAATAGTAGCATGGAAATTGCCGCTTTTGTAAAGTTGAATTTTTACATAACTTCCTGTATTTCCACTTGTCCAAGTAATGTTATGGGTAGAACCGACTAACCAATTTTCACCGCCATTGGGGTCAGTTACTGTAATTTCTGGTTCTACGATATCTTCAGGAAAGAGATTGAAAATTCCACCCTGATCGTCGGTGAAACTGTATCCACCCGGATTTAGATTAGTCAAATAATAATAGCCATTATAATATCCACTCCAACCCCAATTAAAATGAAAATAATTTGTACTTTGATAACCATCTAAGTTAAATGCGTGTCCTCCATCTCCATAGCCACGATAAACAAGAGGTCGTCCATTATCCAATTCCGTGCGAAGCATACTTTCCCAGGTGGAAGATGAATAACTATTTTTTAGTTTAAAATTTGCAGAAGGGTCGTAACCGAAATATGTTTCCAAAGATGTTAATGCGCTTGGAGAATATTGGCCAACCCACGCACCAGAACCATCCCAACTATAATCCATTTCCATCGCAACACCGCAGTGATAAAGAAGTTCACGAGTTGCATTCGTGGGTGAGCTGTTGTTCATTGCTGCCCAATCATAAGTAGTTGCACCAAAATTTGCGGAGAGGGTTCCATAAGGCGAACAATAATAACTATGCGAACCTGATCCCTGAGCTGGATATGCCCAATATTTCATAACTTGAGCAGTTGCTACAGCCACACAACCAGCGTAAACATATCCGCCTGGACCATTGCCATCAGGAGGACAATATGTATTCCACGAATAATCTTGATCCCAGGTTGTTGACAAAAGTGGTGATACATCTCGTAGGTTTCTTGATTTTTCAAATTTTTCTGTTTCAACATTTAATCTTTGCCACTCATTGCTGATTTTTTTGTCTGCAGAAAGATTATTTTCTTTTGCAAAAATAATCTGCTCTTTGAAACTTTCCAACATCGCATCAAATTGCGGAGGATGATTTTTCTCTCCATAATGTTGTTCAAATGAGTATCCCAAAACAGGGAAAACAGCATCATCGGCGGCAACTATCACGAATCCATTGTTTCTAAAATTGAAAATATAATAGAGATTTTCCGCATCTTGTCGCTCTGTAATTGTCTCAATTACATATGTTCGTTTTACATCATTTCTTTCGTAATAGAGATTTTGCGCAACGCGTTTCGCTATTTGTTCATTAATTGGCAAGGAGAAAACTAAAGAAAAACTAGTGAGTAATAAAATAGATAAAATAATAATTTTTTTCATCTTTTGCTCCTTTTTTTATTTTGGGACAACTTATTATATTTTAATTTTTTTGTCAATAAAATAATAATAATATTTATTTTTTTGAATCTATTTCTATTTTCAGTTTTTCAAGTAATTCTCTCGCCATATCAATACCGGCTCTAAAAGAGCATTCTTCAAAAAATTTGATGGCTTTTTCTAATTTTAATTTTGATTTTTGAGGTTGCTTTTGCTCAATGTCTAATGTTGCTAAATTAAACCAAGTTCGTCCTTCGCCATCAATATCACCGACTTTTTGCATAATTTTTTGCGCTTTCAGATAAAATTTTTCAGCTTCATTATACTCTTTCTTTGCTTTACAGATATTCCCCAAATTCATAAATGTATGAGCTTCTCCTTCCGGGTTGTTCAATTCCCTTTGCAAGTTCAGATTTTTCAAATATACATCTTTTGCTTCATCAAATTTTTTCAATTCAAACAATGTGTCGCCAAACAAATCGTTTGCAAAATCAAGTCCTCTTGTGTAAGAAATTTCTTCGCATATTTTTTTGCACTTATCCAAAAAAGACAAAGCATCTTCGTATTTCTGCTGCCAATAATAATTTTGAGCGATATTGTAGAGGATTAATTGTTCTTGAATTTTGTTTCCAATATCCTTTGCTAATTCTAAACCTTCACGATAATATTCGAGCGCTTTTTCGTTTTGACCTTGAGATGAGAGAATTGCTGCGAGTTCGGGAATTAGTTTGGCACATTCATGCTTATTTCCCATTTTTTCTGCGAATTCTAAAGCGTGTTCAAAATTGTTTTTTGCCTTGTCCTTATTTCCTAATCGAGAATTTACAGTTCCAATATTATGCAAAGCGCCAATTATGTTAACGGTATTGTCTAATTTTTTTGATATTTGATAATAGTTGTTAAAATATTCCAGCGCTTCTTCATATTTTGCCTGTTCTCGTTTGAAAATTCCGATAATATTCGATATACGGCTCTCAAATTCAAGTTCATTTTTCTCTCTGAATTTTTTCAACAATTTGTATGCACTCTTTTCAAATTCTTCTTGATAATTAAGATATTTTAGTGCTCGTGAATGCAATATTTCAATATGATATTTGTATTTTATATTTTTTATTTTATGAATAATTTTTTCTGAAACTTTTTTTAAATCCGAATAATCCTCAATATCCAAAAAATACTTTGCGGAAAAATAAAAATATCTATCTTTCTGCTCAATATCTAAGAAAAACATTTCATCCAGTTTTTCTAATTCAGATTTTACTTCTGACATTTTACCAATTAAAGATAGCAGTTCAATTTTGCTTAAAATAATTTCTTCGGCAAGTTTGTGTTCTGCTTTTTTCTTGATTGATAGAATATTCAATAATTTATTAAAATATTTTATTGCATCTTGATTTTGATACATCTCTTTTGCATAATTTCCTGCTTTCGTAAGATATTCGAGAGTTTTATTTCGGATTTCTGCCTTTTCATAATTGTAAGCTAAATCTGCATAATAATTTTTCAACTCTTTTTTATGAATTTTTTCAATTGCTTTCGCGGCGAATTCGTGCAGTTCGCGTAAGCGTTTTTTCAGTTGCATTCCATAAATTGAATCTCGTATCATAGCATGATTAAAAAGATATTTTATTTGTGAGACGGAATCCCAAATGTGTTCGTCCTTAACATCTTTGATTAATTTCACCAATTTTTCTTGGCTAACTGGCAGAAAATTATTCAGCATTTCAAAGAGAACATCAATTGTAAATTCCTGTCCCATCACGCAAGCGGTTTTAACAATCTCCTTCAATTCAGAAGTAAGTTTATCAATTCTTGCCATAATAATTTCGCTGATACTTGTTGGAATATTGATTGCCGATTTAGAGAGTTTTAATTGTCTGTTGAGAATTTTTTGTTCCATCAAATACAAAACAATTTGCTCGATATAAAATGGATTACCTTCACTCTTTTCGAAAATAAACGAGATTGTCTCTTCTGGAACAGATTTGGCTCCAAGTTTAGATTTAATTAAATTTTCCGAACCTTTCTTTGATAAAAATTGCAAATTTATTCTATCTTCAAAAATACCTTTCAGGTCAAACTCAAAAGGTGAACCATCAACATTAAATCTACAAGTTGTGATAATCAAGAAAGGATAATTTTCTGCATTTCTCGTCAGAATTTTCAGCCACTTTTTTGTGTCGCTGTCAATCCAATGTCCATCTTCCAATTCGACAATCACAGGTTTTCTCAAAGTAGTCGCAATGACGAGATTTCGTAAAGCAAAGAGCGTATTTTCAAATCTGTTTTTTTTGTCTAATTTCTCATAAAGAGAATTTTTCCAATGGAAATTTAACAATGCACCAATTAGCGATTTTGAAGAAATAAGTTCTTTTTTCAATTTATCATCATCAATTTGCTGCAGTAACCAGTCCAATTTTTTCTCAAATTCTCGCCTGTTTTTCGGCTGAGTTTGTTTTTCAGATTGATTAAAATAACTCTTCAGAAAAAATATTATTGGATTGAAACTTTTATGCAAAATTTCATCGCAAGGGAAATAAAACCAGTTATAGTCCTGCCTTCTCAAACTATCTTTGAGTTCATAAACAAGTTTACTTTTCCCAATTCCAGCGATGCCATCAACATAAACAATTCCTGCAAATTTATTTTTGTGAAGTGGATTAAGGAATTTTTTCAATTTCTGCAATTCTTTATCTCTACCAATTAATTTTCCTGAAAATTTATCCTCTTTTACATCTTCTTTTTTCTCATTAAGTTGATATGTCTGAATTTTTAACTTAAATCCTTTCAGTTTTGCTTCCTTCAAAATTTCAATTTCGTAAAGTTCCTTAATTTCTCGGTAAATATATCTATCAATAAGAATCTGATTCCAATTTGCGTAAATCATAAAACGAGCTGCGAGATTGACAGACATACCAAGAGCAGTATATTCGTTTCTTATTTTGCTTCCGACAAAACCAGCAAAGGCAGTGTAATAAGTCAGGCCTATTTTAGTTTTAAAATTTTTAATCTTATTTACAGCAAGAACGAAATCGCAAGCGCGAATATGAATTTTTTCTTTTGCGATTGGAGCGCCAAATAAAACAAGTATAATCGCACCTTTATCACCAAAATCAATTTTGTTCAAATATCCGCCATATTGATAAGTCAAATTAAGAATTTCCGCGATTTTTTTATCAAAATTTCCTCTTTCTTCAAATGAAATAAAGCAAGAAATTACATTTCTGAATTCCCCTTTCGATTTTAATTCAATAATTGGGTCAGAAATAAATGGAGTTAAGTCAGAATTTTTAACTTCTTTTGTAATAATTTTATTTGGTGAAATTTGGGGAACAGAATTAAGAAGATAATTATTCCCATTTTTTGAAAATTTGGATTGTTTAGATTTCTTTTTTAAAAATTCATCAACAATTATTTCTCCTGCCTTACATTGAGCTTCACAATTAGCAGCTCTATAAATTACTTTTCCCATAAAATAATATCCAATAATAATTTCAGAAGGAATAATTTTCCAAAGTACTTTTCCAAAAGAAAGGCCAATTTTCACTTCTAAATTATAAGTTCCGAATTTTGTTTTTTGAGTTCCAATGTCTTTGAAAATATTTTGGATTTCTTTTGCTGAAACTAAAACAGAATCTGGATTTGCGTTCGTTCTCGGGAATATTGCCGTGAATGCATCGCCGGCAAAAGTTGAAACAAAACCATTGTATTGATAAATTTTTTCGATTGATGGAGTAAAAATTTCATTGATTATTTCGGTTAATATTTCCGCTCCTTCATTTCCATTTTTCATCAGATTTTCTGTCATCTCGGTAAATCCAGAAATGTCGATAAACATTGTTGTTGAGTCGATTTCGTTTGTGAGAATATTTTTATTATAGTTTTCGATAATAATTTTTGGAACTAAATTTTTCATCTTTATTTCCTTTTATTTTATGCCAAAAGCAAGTTTTTCGGACTAAAATTTTCTGAAAAATATTTTTGATAAATGTCAAAAAATGCAGATATTATTCCCAAAATTTTCTGTCCAAACTGCGATATTGTATGGCTTCGCTAATATGTGCTGGACGGATTTCGGAAGTTTGTTCCAAATCAGCAATAGTTCTCGAAACTTTCAAAATTCTATCGTAAGCTCGAGCAGAAAGCCCTAATTTTTCAATTGCAATTTTCAAAAGCTGTTTGCACTCGTTATCTATTTTGCAATATTTTCTTAAATGTTTTGACTCCATATCCGCATTCGAAAAAATATTTGGATTATCCTTAAATTTTTCTAATTGGATTCTTCGTGCTGCATCAACTCTCTTTTGGAGATGAATAGATTTTTCACCTTTTGGGTCGGAAGAAAGTTCGTCATATTTCACAGCCGGAACTTCGATATGAATATCAATTCTATCGAGCAGTGGACCGGAAATGCGCGCCATATATCGCTGAATCATTGCTTGTGAACAGGAGCATGTATGTCCTGGAACATTGCTTCCAAAATATCCACAAGGGCACGGATTCATAGAGGCGACGAGCATAAAATTTGCTGGGAATGTCATTGATTGTGCTGCTCGGGAAATAGTAACAGTGCCATCTTCGAGCGGCTGGCGCATTACTTCTAAAACAGATTTTTTGAATTCAGGAAATTCATCGAGGAAAAGAACTCCATTATTTGCGAGAGATACTTCGCCGGGTTTGGGATAACTTCCGCCACCAATAAGTGCAACATCTGAAATTGTATGATGCGGGGTTCGAAATGGTCTCGATGCTACCAATGCCTGTTTCTCCTTCAAATTTCCTACGACAGAATGGATTTTCGTTGTTGTCAGAGCTTCGTCAAGTGTCATTTTGGGAAGAATTGTCGGTATTCGTTTGGCGAGCATTGTTTTGCCAGAGCCGGGCGGTCCAATCATTAAGATATTGTGACTGCCCGCAGCAGCGATTTCCAAAGCCCGTTTTACATTATATTGACCCTTCACATCGAACATATCGAGAATATTATCACGTTCATTTGAAAAAATTGATGAGAGATCGACGCTTGTCGGTGAGATGGTGATTCTGTTTTCCAAAAATGAGATGCATTCAGAAAGAGTTTTAATTGGAAACACAGAAATATCTTCTACGATCGCCGCCTCTTTCGCATTCTCTTCTGGAACGATAATGCCCTTTAAATTCTGTTTTTTCGCAGCGATTGCTATTGGCAAAATTCCTCTTACCGGTTTGATTTCTCCGTTCAAAGACAATTCTCCCACAAGCCCAAATTCATTCAGAATATTTGGAGAAATTTGCTTGAGCGAAGTAAGTATCCCGATTGCAATCGGCAAATCGAAGGCGACTCCCTCTTTTTTCACATCTGCTGGAGCCAAATTGACAGTATATCCCTTTGCTGGAAAAAAATAACCGTTGTTTTTTATTGCGGCTATCACCCTATCTTTGCTCTCTTTTACTGAATTTGTTGGAAGTCCAACTGTTGTGAAAAACGGCATTGAAGCTTTCTTTGTATCCACTTCAACATCGATCGGAATTGCATCAATTCCTAAAATTGAAAACGAAAATACTTTTGTAAACATAACACAAAATTGCTAAAAGGAATTATTATCAGTCAAGATAAAAATTCTTACCGTAAATTATATCCAATTGAAAAATGCAATTTGTTTTGAGTGAAGTCATATTTGTAATAAATTGGATTAATGTATTCTTCATCTAGGGCTTTTTCAATATTTTTTTCGATAACATTACAATCGAGATATTCATATCCAATCTTGCAGAAAAGATTATTCAAAGGTTCAAATTCCAATGAAAAACCAAACTTATTTTTAGTATATTGATGTCCATATAAAAATTTTTCGGCAGGCGGAATTGTATATTGATATTTGATGCTATCTTGCGCACCTTTGCGATAACGAGAATAATCAAATGAAATTTTTGTTTTCTGATTTAGATGATAATCGATCCCAAAATAAAAATTATCCGAATTCTGCCCAGTCCAATATCCCATAGTATAGCCATAAATTTCATCATCAAATTTATATCCATCTGAAGTTGCTTCATTAATCGGAAATTTATGTGTATATGTCCACGGATTTAGGCGAGTGTATTCTATTCTGAAATCTAAATCTTTGAAAATTGGCTCAACGAAATAACTTCCAATCTGAAATCCTACATAATTATGAGATTCATTCGCGTCAAATATTTTTGAAAGTTTCATCTCATCAATCATAAACGAGCCATAAATTTTGCAAAAATTTATCGGAATCCATTCAAAATCTATTCCATTTAGATAATTATCTTGGTCATTTGTATAATGTTGAGCAGACCAGAAAAGCATAACAGGAATGAAATAAACGAGTTCCGGTTCGCGTTCTCCATAATATATCAATTCGCTTAATCCAAATTTGAGATTTTTTAATGGCGTGATTTCCAGACGATGAGCAGCGATATATTTTTTCTTGTAAAATTTTCTACGCAACTTTTCATCATCACCCCAATAGGTAAAAAGGGAATCCTCAATATTACTTTCCAGCCAGCCGTGAAAATATGTAAGATTTAGCCAATTGCTGAATTTCGCTTTTAACATAACTTGCGGATATGATGGTGCTTTGTCGCTTATGAACAAGCTTCCTGTTTTTCCGCATCCCCAATAATTTGAAAATCTTCCGATAATCAAATCTGCGTGTTTTGTCGAGAATGAAACATACGCATCGACTTCGTCATAATATTTTTTATCGCTAACTAATGCGCCAATGCCTTGTTTGGGAGAATCTATTTTTCTGCAATCGTGATAATTTCCCCATTCAGCATTATTCACTCCGTAAAAATAGAAACCAATTTTATCGCCCAAATAGCCGTAAATTCTGCCACCGCCAGTTATTCTGGTGTTGTCTTCAGAAAAATATGCGCTGTCACTTTCATTTATTTTGCTTCTTATTCTAAAAATTGGATTGAAGGTGAGAAAATTGTCCTCAAAATAAAATTTATATGGAAATTCTAATGGCTTCCATTTTTTTTCAGCGTTAATTTTTTTAGAAGAATTTAGAAATTTTTCTTCGTAAGAAAATTTTTTTATCTGATTTTTCAATCCATCTTTTTCGCATTTACTTAAAGAATTATAATTTTCTCCTTCGGATATTTTGTGCAAAATTTCGATAATTTTTTTTCGTGAAATCGGCTTTGTTGAACTTGAAATATCTATTCCAACTTTTATTTCTACTCTTTCAAGAAAGTCGTAAACATCGTTGTCTAATGAAACAAAGACAATTTGTGCAATCAACCTAATAGAAAATATTGCTAAAAAAAAGAGAATAAATATTTTTTTCATTTTACCAACTTTGATATATTTTTCAAATCTGAATAAAAGATAAAAATAATGAAAATTATTGTCAAAGAATATCAATTTATTTTTTTTAAAGAAAAACTTGACACAAAATTTGACGGAAATAAAAAGTTAACCAAACATTTTTATAAGGAGTAAAAATGAAAAAAGTAGTTTTTAAGTTTTGTGGTTTTTGGATTGTTTTATTGGTTTTTCTGTCAGCTTGTGCTGTTCCACCTCCGCCTGTTTCAGAAATGCAATTAAACGATGCAAAGACAGCAGCGTTGAAACTTGAGGAAACTGTTGCAGATCAGAATGCTCAAATTGATAATTTGAAAGCGCAACTTGAAGAGAAAGATTCCGAGTTGCAAAAGTTGAAAGAGTACGAACAGCAGTTAAAAGATGAAGGATTTTTGGAGGAGGAATAAATGAAAAAATATTTAATCACAATCATCTTGCTGATTATTCCAATTTTTCTTATAGCAGAATTGAGTTATCTTTCCGAAGAGGAATATAAAGATCTCTCGAAAAAAGAGCGTTTGAAATATTGGGATAATCTTGAAAATGAAGTTATGATGTGGCAACAAAGAGAAGCAGATGCAAAAATTGCTATCGAAAGAAATGAAAAAGAGCTCAAAATGCTTGAGCAAGATATCGAAAACACAGATGCTGAATACGAAAATTTGATGAGTGAAATCACGGCAGCACTTGGCGTTGTCTCACACGGCGAACTTGTTGAATGTCAAAATCAGCTTAATGAAATTCGTTCAAAACTCGATTATTATGGGCGTATGCCAGATTCGGATTTGTATAATAATAACAAAGAAATTCTTGCCTTCATTGACCAGTATAAGAATTTGAAGGGGAAAAATATTGCGAAAGTTCCGGAATTTTCGGACGAATTTACTGAATTAGATAGAAGTTTTGAAAAATTAGAAGATGACCTTGAAAATGCAAGACCGAAGTATTATGAGGATACTCATATTGTCGTAAAAAATGAATATCTCTACAAAATCTCCGGCTATCAGCACATTTACAACGACCCTACAAAATGGGGAATTATTTATCGTGCAAATCGTGACCAGATAAAAGATCCTGATTTGATTTATCCTGACCAAGTTTTGAAGATTCCTAAAGGGCTTCCGACAACTTGGAAAGTTTATAGAGGCGAGTGTCTCTGGACAATTTCAAGCTATCCTGAAATTTATGACGATCCTTTCAAATGGCCAGAAATTTTCCGTGCAAATACTGATCAAATTGAAGATCCTGACCTTATTTATCCCAATCAGATTTTACGCATTCCCAGAAATTAATTTTTTATTTTTAGCCCCTTATATTTTTAAAATTTTCAGGAATTTATAAGGGGTTTTTTATTTATGAAAACTGACATCTCATCAAAGACAATATCGAAAGCATTTATCTCGATTATCATTACTGCGATAATAATTTTTTTGCTGAACTTTATTATTAAAGCAAATCCAGAAATTTTTCCTCAAATATTTGGGAAAAAAGAACTTCCCGTAATCGGCAAACCATCGCCCCAAAAAGTCATTGCACCTTTCAAATTTCATATTTTTGAAAATGAAAATATAACCGAAAAAAAACGACAAGAAGTTAAAGAAAATATCCTGCCGATCTATTTCAAACTTCAAAGTGCGACTTTTCAATCACAAAAAAATGTAGATATTTTTCTGGCAGAATTTAACAAGATTAATTCTCAAGAATTATCCGATTTTGAGAAACTAAAACAATTTTCTAAAAAGAAATTTGATATTTCACTTTCCGAATTTTTGCTTCTAAAATCAGAAAAAATTCAAGAATATATTCAAAATGATTTGTTAAAATATATTAAAGATGTTTCCGAAATTGGAATCATTCAGACAATTCCTAAAAAAGATTCGATAATAATTCGCGATTCGGAATCACGGAAAAAGATTTCTTCGGAAGAATTGTTCACAAAAAAAGAAGTGTTTACGAATTTTATAGAAAAAAATAGTGAGAATTTTGATGAGAAAAACCAAATAGATTTGATTGAAACGCTATTAAATATTTTTCTTGTTCCAAACATATCGTTTGATAAAGAAGGAACAGAACAAGAAATTCAGAAAGCCCAAAATTCAATTACAGGAATAATTGATGTGGTCAACAAAGATGAGTTGATTGTTCTGAAAGGTGTAACTATTACGAAGGAAATTCACCGGAAACTTGAAGTCCTCGAACAGAAAAAAAATCAGAAAAATATTTATGAAAATGATAAGAATTTAAGAAAAATCACAGAACCAATTTCTCATTTTGCTTATCTGTTTTTTGTCCTTTCGTTTTTCTTTATTCTCTGCTATTTTTTCCACCCGAAACTGCTTGAAACACCTTCTCTTTTCAGAACATTGTTGATATTTACAATTTTTTTGGCACTCTTCACAATTTTGATTCAATCAGTTTTTGAAGTTTCAATTTTCCTAATTCCATTTGGATTGCCGATAATTTTATTAGCTTTTCTGATTGATATTCCAGCTGCGATAATTTTCGGATTTGTTAATTATTTTCTCTTAACTGCTCTATTAAATTGGAATTTCTTTCCAGCATTTATAATCTCATTTTCGGGCTTGGGGGCAATTCTTGCATTGACGAATTCAAAGGGTAGGCGAGATTTTTATCATTCAACATTTTATATTGTAATTATTTTTGCAGGTTTGAGCTTGATTTACTGGGCATTTTCGACCGAAAGTCATTTGAGAATTTTATCAAATTTCGGGTGGGGAATTTGCGGAGCGATTATTTCATTAATTGGAAGTATGGCGTTGCTCGCACCGATTGAGCAAAGGTTACCAATCATCACAAATATTCATCTTTTGGAATTAGGCGACTTCAGTGTACCTGTTTTGAAAAATCTTTCGGAAACCGCATCTGGAACTTATCATCACAGTATTGTTGTCGGAAATCTTGCTGAAGCCGCAGCAAAAGCTATCGGCGCAAATCCTTTTTTGGCAAGGGTCGGAAGCTATTATCACGATATTGGGAAAACGAAAAATCCAGAATTTTTCGCCGAAAATATCAAAGCAGATGAGAGCCAGCATAAAAATTTGACATCTCGCCAAAGTGCAAAAATTATAAAAGAACATATTGAAAATGGAGTACAATTGGCAAAGGAGAATAAAATTCCAAAAGGGATAATTGATATTATTGAACAGCATCACGGAACATCACAAATAAGTTATTTTTACCAGCAAAGCGTCAAAAATAAAGAGAAAATTGATGAAAAGGAATTCTATTACAATGGTCCGAAACCCAAGACAAAAGAGGCGGGAATTGTTATGATTGCTGACATTGTTGAATCTATGACAAAATCTCTGGAAAATCCAATTATTGGCGAAATTAAAAAAGTGTTAAAAACCGCAATAAGAAAATTGATTGAGACAGAACAGCTTTCTGACTGCGAAATCTCTTTTTCCGATTTGAAATATATCGAAAAAAGTATGATGCCAATTTTGCTTGGAATTTATCAAAAAAGGGTTGAATATCCAGATTAAATGAATGAAAATAATCAAAAAATATTTTACTTAGAAAAGAATAATCTCGATAAAAAAAGAATAAAAAATCTCGTCCAATTCATATTGAAAAATGAGAAAATAACTTCACAAATAGAGTTGAATATTATCATCACAAACGATGAATATTTGCACAAATTGAATAAAAAATTCAGAAATATTGACAGCCCAACTGATGTTCTTTCATTCTCTTTTGATAATGAATTTCCAAAAATCGAAGCGCAAATTTTAGGCGAAGTTTATATCTCTTTTGGCACAGCAAAGAAAAATGCAAAACAACATAAAGTTCTATTGCAAAGTGAAATAGAGCGATTGGTGATACATGGAATTTTGCACCTTATTGGATATGAACATGAAAATAATTCAGGAAAAATCAAGATGCAAACAAAAACCGATTTCTATTTAAAAAATTTTATGGAATAATTAAAAAATGATAGAAATTATTTTAGTTTTACTGTTTTTAGCGCTTTCTGCGTTTTTTTCTTCATCCGAAACTGCGTTTTTTTCACTCTCAAAAGTTTATAGGAAAAAACTCGAAAACTCTTCATCGGCAACCCAAAAACAGATTGCAAAATTGTTGAAAAAACCCAAAGAATTGTTGACTGTAATACTGCTTGGAAATATGGTTGTAAATGTTGCAATAGCATCTTTGTCAGCAGTTGTCGCAATTAAGATAGCCCCAAAATATTCCATCTCCGAATCCATCGCTTTAACTATCGAAATTGCTCTTGTTACGGCTGTCATTCTCCTTTTTGGTGAGATTCTACCGAAAGTTTATGCGCTACAATCTGCAGAAAAATACGCCCAGAAAATCGTCTATCCAATTACATTTTTCAAAATAATTTTATTCCCAATTGTGAAAATTTTGGAAATGATTTCTAATTTCTTTTCTCCTCAAAAAACAACACCAGAATCTTCCAAAATTACTTCTGAAGATATTAAACATATTTTTAATGAAAAAGATGACACCGATATTCCCAAAATCGAAAGAGATATGATAAACAATGCCTTTGAGTTTTCCGATACGAAAGTCAGAGAAATTATGACGCCAAGAGTTGATGTCATTGCCAAAAATGCAAACGACAAAATGACAGATTTGATTGAAACGATTCAAAAATCTGGATTTTCGAGAATCCCAATTTTCGTAGGTAACATCGATAATATTATTGGAATGGTCTACAGTAAAGATATTATTTTGAATCGAACTGAAAATAAAAATATCAAAAATTTGATGAGAAATTGCTATTTTATTCCTGAAAATATGAAAATTAGTTATCTCCTAAATTATTTTCAGAAAAACAAAATTCATCAAGCAATTGTTGTGGATGAATATGGCGGAACTTCCGGTTTAGTTACTCTGGAAGATATTTTAGAAGAAATTGTTGGAGAAATTTTGGACGAAACTGATGTAGATAAAATCGATATAAAAAAAGTTGGTGAAAATGAATATTTAATCGATGGTTATGCAGAAATTGATGAATTGAATGAAAAATTTGGATTGGAAATTGATGATTGTTTTGATAGTTTTTCAGGATTTTTGTATCAAATTTTTAATAAGATACCTGAACAGAATGACGAAATTATTTACAAAGAAAAGTTCAAATTTCAGATAGTAAAATTAGAAGGACAAAAAATAAATTCAGTTGAATTGAGAATTTTGGAAAGCAATCTTGAAACTTAGAACGCTTGTAATATTTATATTTTGTTTCGCGCAACTTTTCAGTTTAGAATTAATCGAAAAATTTGAAGTAAAAATCACTTATATCTCCTTGCCGATGGCAACCGTAGAAATAAATCTTTCCGAAAATGATTCGGTGAAGACAATTTCTGTCAACGCATTTTCGAAAGGAATGTTCACAGCATTTTACAAAATAAATAACCAATATCTGTCAATTTGTGAAAAAGATTTTCAGACAATAAGATACGAAAAAAATATTTTGCAAGGAGATTTCGAAGAAAAAAAACTGATTTCTTTCAACACCAAAAATTTCTATATAAAATCACAAAATTTGTTAAACGAAACTAAAAATTTTATTACTTATTTTGAAAACTTTGATAAAATTTTTAATATTTTTTCAGCACTTTTTTATATTAGATTTAATTCAAAAAAAGATACTAACACGATTTTTTGTTTTGCAAATCAGGAAATTTGGAGTGTCAAATATTCATATTTTAGCGAAGAGGAATTGAGTTTTTCGGACAAGAAATATCCAACAAAAAAATATATTGTAGAATTTGAGAATGTTTCAAAAAACAGTTCTTCTCGCACAGATATTTTGACCAATAATCTTTTTAGTGAGGAGAATCAGATCATTTTGTGGTTTTCTGATGATGAGCAACACCTTCCTATTAAAGCAAAATATGTAATGTCTCCATTTAGTATTTATTGGCATTTGGACGAATATTGGCATAAAGATTAATTTGCTGAAATTTCAAAAACTTGACATATAAACGAATTTTTCAACTTTTTCAACTATGAAAATCAAATTTAGATTTCTCTTTTTTATGTGGACGATTGCAATGCTGACCGTCTCTTCAATTCCGCATTTGCAGACAATTTCTACGCATTTTACTTGGGTGGACAAAATTGCACATTTTGCGGAGTATAGTATTTGGACTCTGTTTTTTTTACTTATGCTCAAACAAGAAAAGAAAATTTCTAATCAGAAAAATTTGTTGCTTATTGTTGTTAGTTTTGGCATATTATTGATGATTATAGATGAGGGACATCAGCTTTTTATTCCAGGACGATCAGCAGATTTTTTGGATATGGTTGCAGATTTTTCAGGTCTAATTTTAATGACATTTATATTTCAACGAATACAAAAAAATAGATTAAATTTGCGGAGTAAAAGATGAAATTTCAGGCACCAAGAGGAACTTACGATATCTTGCCAGATGAGGCCCACAAGTGGCATTATTTGGAAAAGATTATTCGCAAAAATGCAAAATTTTTCGATTACAAAGAGATAAGATTTCCGATTTTTGAGAGATTAGAACTATTCCAAAGAGGAGTTGGCAAAAGCACGGATATTGTTGAAAAGGAGATGTATGTTTTCAAGGATAAAAAAGGACGAAACTTTGCGTTAAGACCAGAAGGAACGGCATCAATAGTTCGGGCATATATTGAACATAATATGAATTCTTCCCAAAAAAATCCTTTGAGATTATTCTATTTCGGACCGATGTTTCGCTATGCCAGACCGCAAAAAGGTAGATACAGACAGTTTTATCAATTCGGTTTCGAATATATCGGAAATCCAGAACCTATTGCCGATGCAGAAATTATTGCTATCGGCTGGAAAATTTATCAAGATATGAAAATTCCAAATGTGAATCTTGAACTAAATAGCGTTGGCTGCGTGAATTGTAGAAGAAAATATTATAAAGAATTAAAAAAATTTCTTATTAGAAAAAGGGGAAATTTCTGTTCAGTTTGCCAAAAAAGAATGAATTCAAATCCGATGAGAACATTCGATTGCAAAAATAAAAATTGTCAGAATCTACTCAACAATGCTCCGATAATGCTCGAAAATTTATGTCCAGAATGCGAAAGTCATTTCCAAAAAGTTTTAGATTTGCTCAATCAGATGAATGTGAAATACAATGTGAATTCCAAAATTGTTCGCGGACTTGATTATTACACGCGAACCGCATTCGAATACAAAATTGAATATCTCGGCGCTCAGGACGCAATTGGTGGCGGCGGAAGATATGACGAGTTGATTGAATATCTTGGTGGAAAATCAACGCCAGCTGTCGGACTTTCGGGCGGATTGGAACGAATCATTCTCTCACTAAATGAAGCCAAAATCGATATCCAAAACGAGGAAAGTTTAGATGTTTTCATAATTCCATTAGAAGAAAAATTTGTAAAAATTTCTATTGAAATTATGCAGAAACTTCACAAAAAATCCATCTCATCAATTATTAGTGATTCTCAAACTTCTCTAAAAAATAATCTGAAATATTGCGATGAAAATAGAGTAAAATTTGCAATTATTATTGGTGAAAATGAAATAAAATCAAAAGAGTTTACAATAAAAAATATCAATGAAAAATCTCAAAAGAAAATTCCAACAAATGAAGTGTGTGAATACATTTTTATCCAATTGAAAAATAATTAAGAGGAAATTTTATGTTTGACTTATTAGAAAATATGCGAAGAACAGATTTTACTGAAAATTTATCATCAAAAGATGATGGCAAAAAAGTTGTTGTGATGGGCTGGGTGCATCGTAGGCGCGATATGGGAAATTTGATTTTTATCGATTTACGCGATGTTTCTGGCATTATTCAGATTGTTTTTAATCCGGAAAATGGCACGCAACTTCATGTGAAAGCTCATAAATTGCGAAATGAATTTGTCATCGCTGTCAAGGGTAAAGTTGCTCGCAGGCCGTCAGATATGATAAATCCAGATCTGAAAACTGGCGAGATTGAAATTTCTGCAAATGAGTTGAAAATTTTTAACGACTCGCAACAATTGCCTGTTCAGATAAATGAGAATGTTTTAGCAGATGAGGACCTTCGATTGAAATATCGTTATCTCGATTTGCGTCGCCCAATTCTAAAGAAAAATATTCTTTTGAGGCACGAAATAATTCTCGCGATGAGAAATTTCCTGGCGAAACGAAATTTTTATGAAATCGAAACGCCACTTCTAATGAGAAGCACTCCCGAAGGAGCGCGCGATTATCTCGTTCCAAGCAGAATTCATCAAGGAAAATTTTTTGCCCTTCCTCAATCTCCTCAAATTTATAAGCAACTTCTGATGATAAGCGGATTTGACAGATATTTTCAGATTGCACACTGTTTTCGCGACGAAGATTTGAGAGCAGACCGCCAACCAGAATTCACTCAATTAGATTTAGAGATGAGTTTTGCCAATCAAGAGGAAATTTTTGAAATTATGGAGCAGATGTTTAAGGAAATTTTTCAGAAAACTTTGAATATTGAGCTCAAAATACCATTCCCAAGATTCGAATATTCAAAAGTAATGAGAAAATATGGAACTGACAAACCTGACCTTCGTTTCGGACTTGAAATAAAAGATTTGTCAGAAATTATGAGAAATTCCAATTTCAAAATATTCTCTTCTGTAATTAAAAATGGCGGTTGTGTTCGTGCAATCAACGCAAAAGGATGCGGAGATTTTTCACGAAAAGATGTTAACAAAATGGAAGAGATTGCAAAGCATCTTGGCGGAAAAGGTCTTGCGAGAATGCGTTTTGTAGATGGAAAATTTGAAGGTACTATCGAAAAATTCTTTTCTGAAAATGTGAAAAATAAAATTCGCGAAATATTTGAAGTTGAAAATAATGACCTCATTCTTTTTGTGGCAGATAAAGAGAAGATGGTCTGCAAAATCCTTGCCGAAATTAGAAATTATCTTGCGCGCAAACTCAATCTTATCGACAAATCAAAATTCAATTTCTTGTGGGTTACAGATTTTCCTCTTTTTGAATGGAATGAAGGGGAGAATTTTTGGCAGACCGCACATCATATGTTCACGATGCCCAAAGATGAGCATATAAAATATTTGGATGAGCCGAAAAATTATGGAAAAATTATCGGACAGCTTTATGACCTCGTTTGCAATGGCGTGGAACTCTCCTCAGGAAGCATAAGATGCCATCGAATGGATATTCAGAAGAAGATTTTCAGAGTGATTGGAATTACAGGCGAGGAGCTGGAAAGACGCTTTGGATTCTTCCTAAAAGCATTCAATTATGGAGCTCCACCTCACGGCGGAATCGCGCCGGGCATTGACAGAATTGTGATGCTTATGTCGGGAACAGATTCAATTCGCGATGTAATTGCTTTTCCAAAATCGTTGAAAGCAGTTGATTTGATGAGCGAATCTCCTTCCGAAGTCAGCGAAAAACAACTGAAAGAATTGGGAATAAAAATTGTGAAAGAATAGAATAAATTTACATTTATGAAGAGATTAAAAGTCACGCTTATCATTTTAACTATTATTGTTTTGCTCGGTTTTGGTTCCAAATTTTATCAAGGAATTTGCGCAGATTTGGTTAACAATTCGTTCAGTGGAGTTTTTTATGAAATTTTTTGGTGCTTTATTGTTTTTCTCATTTTTAGGAAAATTTCACCTTCTGCAATTGCAATAATTATTTTTATAACTACTTCTATTCTTGAATTTTTACAATTGTGGAAGACACCATTTTTGGAAATAATTCGCAGCAATTTTATTGGAAGAACGCTTATCGGCACTTCGTTCGTATGGACAGATTTTCTATATTATTTGATTGGATGCATAATATCTGTATTTTTGATGCGATGGGTTTTGTGTAAAATTTCAGGATCCGGAAGTACTATCAAAAATCTCTTATGACATCACAAAAAATTCTTGAGCAGGTCGATTGGCCGCTTCTCATAATCACAATTCTTTTGATTCTCTTCGGAGAAATAGCTATTTACAGTTCTTCTGCAAAAATCGTCGGAGCAGAAATTTTATTTGAAGATTTTTACCTCAAACAATTAATCTGGATTCTAATCGCTTCTGTAATTTTCGTTCTCGTATTGACCATTCCAGATTTACTAATGGACATTTTTGTCATTCCATTTTATGTATTTTCAATTTTGCTCTTGCTAATCGTTCTATTTTTGCCAAGCGTGAAGGGCGTTCACCGCTGGATTGGCTTTGGCGGATTGAGTATTCAGCCATCTGAAATCGCGAAAATTTCCTCAGTTTTGCTCATCGCTAAAATAATTTCCAAAAAGTATATTTCAAATTGGAAAATAATCGTTTATGCTTTTCTGATAATACTTCTACCGATGCTATTAATTTTCCTAGAGCCAGATTTAGGAAGTTGTCTAATATTTCCTGTATTTGGATTTTCAATGATTTTTTTTGCAGGCGTTTCCGCATTTTTGCTATTCATAATTCTCTCTCCACTTCTCAGTATTATTGTTGGATTTTCCATTTTTTGGTGGATTATTTTTGATTTGATTTTGCTAATAATTCTTTTCAGGAAAAGATTATCTCTCTTTCTCTCGGGCACAATTTTTATTGCAAATGCTTTTATTTCGTGGCTTACACCATTTTTCTGGAGCCAACTTCGGGGCTATCAGCAAAACCGAATTTTGTCCTTTCTTCATCCGACAAAAGATGTTCTTGGAAGTGGATATCAGATAATTCAATCGAAAATTGCGATAGGTTCTGGACAAATTTTTGGCAAAGGACTTTTACAAGGCACACAAAAAAATTTGGATTTTCTGCCGGCACAACATACAGATTTTATATTTTCTGTAATTGGCGAAGAATTCGGTTTTTTGGGATGTTTTATTTTATTAATTCTTTTCAGTTTACTAATTTGGCGAATAATTTCAATAATGAAAAGTGTTACAAATATTTCTCAAAAACTAATAATAATCGGCATCCTCTCATTTCTCACTTTTCAAATAATTGTAAATATCGGAATGAATCTCGGACTGTTTCCCGTTGTCGGAATTCCATTGCCATTCATAAGTTATGGCGGAAGCGCACTTCTCATAAACGCCGTTGCAATCGCTATTATAACAAAATTGGGGAAAGAAAAAAGTTTCATTTAGTAAATAATTGAAAATTTTACTTGCTTTATTTATCTAACTTCAAAAAAAATGGCAAAAAAATAAGGAGTCAAAATGGCAAAAAAGAAAAAATATGTGTATGAGGCGGAAAAATTCTGCGTCCCTGTTACAAAAATTTCACCGCTTGAAAGTATTCAATTTGTTATTGACGATTTCAAAAAGAGAAAAGTGACATTTTGCGTTGATGGGAATGAAGAACGATCTGAAATTTGGAGAATTGAGGAAAATGGTGATTCGGATAAAATCAAGAAAAAAAATTTTCCTAAAAAACCAAAACATCTATATGTGAAGGGAAAAGAGGTCGAATACAAAATCAAATAAATTAACCAAAAGAAAGTAAATTTTATGAAAAAAATTAATCTACAAAATATCATTGCCCTCGATAAAGGATGGGTGATTGCGAATCATATTTTGGTCTCATTTCATGTCGCTTTCATTTCCTCCGTTCTGTCCATTGGATTGGATATTCAGAGCAAAGGTGAAGTTCTGAAATTTATGTTTTTAAGTTATGAAACTCTTCTCTCGCTTGCATTTCTATACATTACATTTCACACTTGCATTGCGATCCACGAGATGGGACATTATCTGAAAGCGGTGAAGATAAATGCCTTGAATGAAACGCTTTTGCGGGATGCTCAGAAAAATATAAACAGCGGAATTGGAAGGAAATTTTTCTGGTATCTTGAGATGTTTTTCAAAATTCCTTCTGGGCGATTCGGTGGTATCACAAAGACCAAACTTGATTATCATCCCGATGCGCCATACAACCTTGCTGTTGCTGCTGCCGGTCCTTCTGCAAGTAAAAAATTATCTTCAATTACTCTGCCAATTGCGATAATTCTCCTCTATTTTGGATTGACGCAAAATTTTACAATTGTAATTTATATTGGCAGATTGTTTTTAGGATTTGGACTTGTAAGCTTGCTTGATTTTCTGCTTGCTGATCCTGGAAAATATAAAGAATTCAAACAACGAGAGAAGAAAGCTGAACAGGCATCAAAAAAAACTAAAGAGTTAACTGGCACGGACAAACTGAGATGGATTCAGAATGTAAAAAAAGTGAAAGCGATGATGATTCATACAAGGATTCAGAAAGTTGCTCTGCCAGATGGAAGAGAAGAATGGGTGCCTTGGGAATTTCGCAACTGCGGAATGGGCGGTCGTCATACTGAAAAAGAATTTCCAGAAAGCAATATCAGTTTGCAAGAAAGTATGTTCATTCCGTTGAGTGTAAAAAATTATGAAGATGCACAGGAGATGACGGTCAATCTGCAAACTCGATTGAAAGAAATTATTGAAAACGCAGAAGGATGCACGGTGAAAGGCATTGGAAGTGAAGGTGGAATAGCTGCTTATATTAGAAAAGGAGCGAACGACACATTGCCTGTCCAACGATTATGGCGAATGCAAAAACAAGCAATTTTGGATTGTGGCTATATTCCAGGTAAAGATGTAGCGATGGCGCTCGATCCCGCTGCAAGTGAGTTGGAAAACGCTTATCGCGATGAAAAAGGATTGTCAGCAGAAGAAGGCATTGGAATGTATCTCAGCTGGCGAGATAAAGACAAAGTAATTTTGAGCAGAGATGAACTTCTCGAAATTTTTACAAAAGCAATAGACGAAGATGACCTTCCTATCGTCTCAATCGAAGATGGTTTCGCCGAAGATGATGATGCGGGATGGAAATTGCTTATGGATAAACTCAGCGACAAAATTCATATCATTGGAGATGATAATATCACAACTAAAGATTCATCAATTGAGGAAAAAGCAGATAAAGGTCTGATAAATACTGCATTGATCAAACTTAATCAAATCGGAACTGTGACAGAAGGAGTTCTGGCGCTTCTTACTGCAATTGGAAAAAATCTCGAAACAGTTGTATCACACAGATCAAAATCTCCGATTGAAGATTTTGAAGCACAAGTCGCACTTGCCGCTCACTCTTTGGGCTTGAAAGCTGGTGGCGGAGCGAATTCTGAACGACTTTACAAATATGAATCTGTGACCAAAGTCATTAAAGGTGCGATAGAAAAAGCCGTTCAAAAAGATGAAAATGTTTCTCAAACTGAAATTAAAAATTTTGTAAATAATCTTGAAATAACAGAAATCATCGCTCGAGAAGCATCGACAAATGCTGGAATTCCAACAGTTGCAGTCGAAATAAAAGTAGGAATTTCTGGCAGTAAAGAATTTACCAAACTTCTCACATTCGAAGGTGCAACTCCGCTCGGAACTTCCGCCGGAACTGACGAAGCAATTCATCTCGTTGATAGTATAATTCCGGCTAATTCTCCAATTGCGAAAAAATATCCCAAACTGTTCAATCTCCAAAATCTTGATAAAACATATCGATTTAAGAAAGCAGTGACGGACAAAGAAATATCTATAAAAGGCGATACTCAACTTTCCGAAATGTGGAGAAGGGCAAATCGATATAACGGAAAAGGATGTCTAAATGTTGTCGAAAATGTCGAAAATATTTTGGCAAAAGAATTTATTGGCAAGAAAATTTTCGAGCTTGGCGATGTCGTTGAATTGGATAGAACTTTATTAAAACTGGAAAGGGATTTAGCAATCGAACGAGCGACACTTTCCGAAAATTCTTCTGATGAAGAGAAAATAAAAATTATGCAAAGAAAGGGAAATCTTGGAATGAATGCGGTGTTATCTACATCTCTCGCTTTATCCAGATTGAAAGGAACAATGAGCGGAAAAGAATTTTGCGAAGTTATGCAAGAACAGATGACCAACACAATTGCAAAAATTATCGCTGAAAATGGCGGATTGGAATTACTTGATTCGATGAAAGAGAAGATGATTTCTCAAAAAATCGAAGAAGCCAAATATAAAAATAACAATAAATTTTCAGAAGCAGAAAAAGAAAAAATTATTGAAAATGTGAATGATGTCATCGAAAAAATCAGAAATAAAAAAACAAATAATGAATTATGGAAAGTTTTTGCAGAGAATTTAACATTCGAAAATTTATGCTCAGGATTGCAGATTGTGAATCAAAACAAAAAAGACGAAATCCCGTTGTATCAGTTAATTAGAAAACAATTGCCGGTTTATCAGCTGAATTAAATTCAGCCCAAAAAAGTATGAAAATGCGCGGAAAGCGAAAAATAAATTGGAAATTGATTTTAATTATTTTGTTCGCTGTGACAATTTGGTTTCTCGTTATTGATAAATATAATTTAGTCAAAATCTGGAAAAATAAAATTCAAATCTCTAAAAATGTAAATTTGATTGAAAATTTAACGGAACAAAAAACAGAACTGCAAGCACAGAAAACTAAACTAGAAAATGAGAATGAAGAAACAATAGAAAAAAAAGCTAGAGAAATCGGGCTCACAAAACCTGGTGAAAAAATCATTCGAATTATCGAAGAAGAGAAAAGTGGTAAATAGTTTAGAAATATGAATACGATTTATAAAGCAAAGATTTTATCGCCGATTTCAAAAGACGAAATTTCCTTTTTCTCGCCTGGATATCTTGTAAATTCTGAGAATGGCAGAATTTTAGAATTAACTGATGAAAATCCTCAGAAAAAATATAAAAATTCCCAATTTCTTGATTTCTCTGATAAAATTATTTGTCCTGGTTTTATCGATGTTCACAGCCATCTTTCACAATTTCAATTGATGGGTATATTTCACGAAAAACTTCTGAATTGGCTGGAGAGATTGGTCTTTCCACAAGAAGAGAAATTTCAATCTGAAAAATATGCGAAATTGGCAGCAGATATATTTTTTGAAAATCTTCTATCTAACGGCACAACAACGAGTTGTACTTATGTAACGGTCCATAAAAATGCAACTGATTTAGCTTTTCAGTCGGCAAATGAAAAAGGAATTAGAGCGTTTATTGGGAAAGTTTTAGTTGACCAAAATGTACCAAAAAATTGGTTGGAAAATCCAGAAAAATCATTGAAAGATTCTGAAGGATTAATAAAGAAATGGGATGGAATTGACGGTCGTCTAAAATTTGTGCTAACTCCCAGACACGCCGTATCTTGCTCATTTGATTTTCTAAAAAAAATTGGCAAATTAGCAAAAAAATATGACGCTTTCGTTCAATCGCATTTGAGTGAAAGTAAAATAGAAATCAAAAAGATAAAAAAAATCTTTCCAAATTTCAAAAATTATACTGACATTTATCTGAAAGCAGAAATTCTATCTGAGAAAACAATTATGGCTCATTGCATTCATTTGTCCGAAAACGAAATTAAAATTTTACGAAAAACTAACACGAAAATAAGTCATTGTCCAACCTCTAATCGTTTTCTTGAAAGCGGAATAATGCCATATAGAAAACTGGAAGAGAGCGATTTGACAATTGGCTTAGGCACCGATATCGCTGGTGGTTATAGCACTTCAATGTTCAATGAAATGAGAGAAGCAATTGAGACATCAAAAATGATGAATATTATCCATCCTGAAAAAAAATACAGAAGAATATCAGTTTTCGAAGCATTTTATTTAGCAACTCTGGGCGGGGCAAAAGTTTTGTCTCTCGAAAATGAAATTGGCAGTTTAGAAAAAAACAAATCAGCAGATTTTTTGATTATAAATCTTGACAAAATTTCAGGAAACAATGAAGAGATTCTTTCAAATCCCAAAAATATCTTATCAAAAATGATTTATCTTGGAAATGAAAACATCGTTGAACAAGTTTTTGTAAAAGGAAAAAGATTAATTTAGTTTAAAAAATAAACGACGAAAGGATAAAAAAATGGAGTATAAGTTACTTTCAAACAGCGATATGAAGGCGATTGATGCTTTAAAAGAGTTTCACGGCGGAGCAAAAAAAATTAGTGAAACTATCACAAAAATGCGAGATCTTGAAACGAGAAAAAAGATTCTGAAAGAAAAAGGTTTCGGAGATATGATTGAAGATGCGGAAAATCTCGTAAAAAAATTCGCCAAAGCTGGAGATTTTGAAACGAAAAACAATATTTCTTACAATGATAAATTTGGAATTGCCACAGCACAAGTTTCCGGCTGGCAAGGTGCACCGGTGACTCATCACGCAATGAAGAGAATTGCAAAAAGCGCCGAAACTGACGAACCTTGTTTTGTCCCTTCTGAATTTATTTCTGTGGTTGCCCTAACGGATAATTATGTTTACAATGGCGATTTGCTCGCAACTCTCACAATGGCAGAAAATATAATGAAGGGTTCAAAATTCTGTAGCACAAATCTTATCGGTATTCCTCAACCAGAAAAAAGATTTGTCGAATTAGAAAAAATTACAGGCAAAAATTTCGAGAGAACTGATCTCAGAGATGGAAATTCTATGCTAATTCTAAAAAATCAAGGAACCTTTTTTGGGAATTTTGGTGGAATCGAAGTTGCAAACGACAATCACCTTATCTATCTCGACGGAATTACAAGAACCGCACTTGCAACTGGCGCAGATTTTTTCCTGAATCCAAGCTGGAGCACAATTGTCGCAATTTGCTATTATGGGCGCGATATTCCAAATATTCATATAAAAATTTCTATGCTGCTCGCAACGCAAAATCTGATGCAATTCCGAATGCTTCTGAACATAATGAAAGAGTACCTTCGCGACGATATGACCTCGCCATTATATGAAATCAATATTGGAAATGGTGTGGACGCAGAAAATTTCATAAAATGCGCAAAGGAACTGAAAGAAAGCGGAATTAAAGGTGTCAGTTTGTCCGCTCATATCAGAATAAATCCTGATTTGGGAATTGAAAATTTCAACTGGACAGAAAATATGCACAAAGTTTTAGAAAGCGGAACAGATATAACTTTTAAGTATGAATCTGATGGAACTGCGCGTGAAATGGATACGATGGAGACATATTTCCTTCCTGAAGATGAGCGAAATAAGAATGCAGAAAAAATTGGTGATGTGATTTTCCACAAAGCACTTCAAGCATCCAAAGATGGAAGAGATATGATGAGAAGAGGTATTAGAGTAAAATTTGGCGAAAGTTCATATTAATTAATTTAAAAAACAATAATTAAGTAAAAAGGGAGAAATGATGGCTGACTCAAAAGTAAAAATTGACATTAGAAAAATGCGTATAATGAAGAGAAAAAAATCTCAAGTTGCTTGGATTACTTCGTATGATTTTCCGTTCTCGTATGTGGCGGAACAAGCGGGAGTGGATATGATTCTTATTGGAGATTCTGGAGGAATGGTTCAGCTGGGATACAAGACCACGAATCCTGTAACTATGGACGAGATGATAACAATGGCAAAATCTGTGAGAAAGGGCGCTCCGAATACATTTATCATCGGTGATATGCCACAAGGAACTTACGAAGTTGGTGAAAAAGAAGCGGTTGTGAACGCTCTCAGATTTATCAAAGAGGCAGATTGCGATGCTATTAAATTGGAGGGTGGAATACGAGTTGCTTCAAAAGTAAAAGCAATTGCAGACGCTGGAATTCTGGTTATGGGACATCTGGGTTTGACTCCGCAAAGCAGTGCAAGTTTTGGCGGTTATAGAGTGCAAGGCAAGACAGTAAAGAGTTTTGAAAACACACTTCAAGATGCTTTTGCATTACAAAAAGCTGGAACTTTTGCAGTTTTGCTTGAAGCAATGCCTTCGGAATCTGCCGGACAGATTACGAAACAGCTCGACATCCCAGTTTATGGAATCGGTGCTGGCACACAAGTTGACGGACAGCTCATAATTATGCACGACCTTATGGGCTTTTATGAACCATTCAGACCATACTTCGCAAAATGCTATATTCCAGATGTGATTAAAGAGTTTGAAAAGAAAATTTCCAGCGCATCAGATATTAGGCAGATGGGCATTGACGAACGAAATGATGGAATACTTCTGCTTGCCAAAATGGCTGCCACAAAATATGTTCAAGATGTGAGAAATAGGAAATTTCCAGGTGAAGAATACACTTATCCCATAAAGGATAAATGGTTGGAGAAACTTAAAAAATCGAAAATGTGGAAGGAGTAAATTTGACAAAAAAAATTTGCTTTTCATTTCAATGCACTAAATTATTAATCAAAAAATATAGAAGGAGAATTTAAAAATGGCTGATAAAAAAGCTGATCTTGCAGGACCAGGAATTAGCACTTATGAAGAGGTAGAAAAGATACTTCCGAACGATTACAAGTCATTGTTAACGCCCAAAGAGACAATGATTGCTCTCTTTGAAATGAAAAAGTACATTGAGGAAAATCTCTGTAAAGAGCTAAATCTGATAATGGTTCAAGTTCCGCTCATTGTGGATAAAAACAGCGGAGTTAATGACTATCTCGACCGTGACGGTTCGCGTACGCCGATTGAATTTCCTTGCGGATTAGGACTTGATAAACCGATTAGAGCACAAGTTGTTCAAGCAGCAACAAAATGGAAAAGAATGGCTCTGACACAATTCAAATGTGATGTTGACGAAGGAATTTGTACCGATATGAAAGCTGTGCGAAAGGACTATTTTCTCGACCACGACCACTCATCTTATGTTGACCAATGGGATTGGGAGAGGGTGATGACAGCTGACCAGAGAAATCTCGAATTTTTGAAAGAGGTTATCAGAAAAATCTGGAAAGTTTTACTGGGTGCCGGAAGATATGCGCAGGAAATGTTTCCACAATTGAAATCCGATAAGTATCCAGATTTTCCTGAAGAGTTGAAATTTATTCACGCAGAAGATATTCTGGATATGTATCCTGACCTTCCGCGAAAGCAGCGAGAGACAGAGATTATAAAAAAATATCCAGCAGTTTTTATTATCGGAATTGGCTGGGTTCTCAAAGATGGATATCCTCACGAAATGCGAGCCGCTGACTACGATGATTGGGTAACACAAACCAAAACACCAGACGGAAAAACAATGCATGGGCTCAACGGCGATATTCTTGTTTGGAATCCTGTCACAAAACGGCGTCATGAACTGACTTCAATGGGAATTCGCGTTACAAAAGATACAATGAAAAAGCAACTCAAAATCACAAACCAGCTCGATTTTCTGGAACTTCCGTATCATCAGGCAATTCTGAATGATGAGATTCCGTTAAGTATTGGCGGCGGAATTGGTCAATCAAGAACTTATATGTATTTTCTCAGAAAAGCACATCTCGGCGAAGTAAGCGTAACAGTTTGGCCTCAAATTCTGAAAGATATTTGCAGAGAAAAGAATATTAATGTTTTAGAGTAGATAAACAAAGATTAGGCAAGTATTTGCTGCAAAAGATAAATTAAAAAAGAAGCCAGAGTTTTTATACCAATGGCTTCTTTTTAATTAATTTTCAATTTTCAATTTTCAATCATTCCCAATATTTCAATTCAACTTTTTCATCATCAATAAGCAAATAAGAATAATGAGAAATCCAATCTCCCAAATTAATATACTTTCCATTTTCAAAACGCAGAATTCTCGGCAGATGAATGTGTCCCATTATGACATAATCAAATCCTGCTGCAAATTTCTTTCGTGAAAAATTTATCAAACCTTGCTCGAGTTTTGTTTTTTTCTTTTCGGAAACTTTTCTATTCTTGCTCGAACGAGACATCCATTTCCCCAATTTCAGTCCTGTATCTGGATGGATAAATCCAAAAAGTGTGCTTACGAATTTATTTCTTAATATAGATTTCAAAAAATGATATCGTGCATCGTTGGAAGTATGCTCGTCACCGTGAGATACAAAAAATTTTCTATCGCTAATTTCGAACTCATAATTTTCTAAATAAACTTCTGCTTCTATCTCTTTTTTGAGAAAATTTCTAAATTTGAAGTCGTGATTTCCGGCGAGATATATGATTTTTGTTCCACTTTCTGAAATTGATTTCAGCTTTGAAAATGTGACAAAATACGATTTTGGAATAACCATTTTGTATTCATACCAAACATCAAAAAGGTCACCTGCGATGATGAGTTTATCAAGATTGTAGTTTTTAATTTCATCGAGAAATGAATGAAATTTTTCTAATTTTTTTCTCTCTTCGTTATCAATTTGCAGCTTTTGGTGTATGTCCGAAATGCAGATTATTTTCATATAAAAATCCTTTTTTGCCACGAATTACACGAATAAAATTCTATTCATAAGATTAAACTTTTTACAAATTGCTACAAGGCTGAAAGTTCATTCTGACTTGTCGGAACTCGTTTCAGCACTCCATATCTATAAAATTTAATTGGTCAAAACATAATACACAATATTTATTCCCATCTGAAATGCTTTTTCGCGAATTTCCGCAGGGTCTTTATGAATATTTGGCGAAGCCCAACCATCACTGATATTGCTCTCATAAGTGTAAAGCAAAATCATTCTGCCAAAATTGTCAAAAATTGCGAATGCTTGCGGGCGTTTTTTATCATGTTCGTGAATTTTGGGTAATCCATTTTCAAAATGATAGAAAGAGTGAAAGATTGGATGTGATGCAGACAATTCTTGAAGTTTTTTATCAGGAAAAACTTTTGCGATTTCACGGCGAAAATGCTTATCCAATCCATAATCATCATCAACATAAATGAAGCCGCCTTTTTTTAGATAATTTCGCAGATTTTTTATCTCTTCATCGGAAAACACAATATTTCCATGTCCAGTCAAATAAAGAAATGGATAGTCAAAAATCCTATTGTCTTTAAGCGAGACGATAACCTGCTCATTTTGCGCGTTGATTTCAGTTCGTTGGTTTATTTCCTCACACAAATTTGGAATGACAGATGTGTTGTTATACCAATCTCCGCCGCCATCATATTGGATTCTGGCGATTGTAAATTTTGTTTCACTAACCAAATAATTTGGTAATATCAGAGTAATTAACAAATAAATAATTGCGATTTTTTTCATAAATTCTCTTTCATCTTTACTGTTTTTTACTTACAGAAGTAATAATCGTTTTGGCAATGTTGGAAGTATAAACATTGATTTGCTTCATTAAATCCATCAACTCCATATGAATTCTGTGAGTTGCGACAGATTTGCTTAGTTCGTCGGTAACTCTTTGTAAATGGCTGTTTCGATATTCACTTTCGAGTTTAGTATATTTTTCTTCTTTCTCCAAAATTTTAATTGCTTCGGAAATACTCAATTTTTTAAAAGCATCTTCCAATCTGCTTATTTGTTTGGAAACTTTGATGTGATAAGCAAGAATTTCCTCTTTTCCTTTTTCGGAAAAATCATCTTTCAAACTTAATTTTTTCTCAATTAGCGGTACAATATTTTTATCGATAATATCGGCGATACTTTCGATATCATTCACCGAAGACATCATCACATAAATTTCGTTCGTCTGTTCATCATTCAAATCTTTTCGTTGAATTTTTACCAGATATTCAAGAACTCGTTCTTCCAGAAAATCGATTTTATTTTCCCGCATCGTAATGCCTTCTAAAAGCGAGATATTTGGATAGATTTCATCTGGTTGTTCTTTCTTATCAAAGAATGGTTTTATGGCTGCATTCAACATTCTTTTTGATATTTTTATCATTCGCAAAACTTCCGATTTTGCCAAATCAATTGCCAAGGAAGGTGTTGCTATCACCTTTTCGTCTAAATGTTTTATCTTTGGTTTTATGCCAGTTTCAAACTTTTTCTTTGGAAAGATTTTGAAAATCAAAGCGGCAAAAATAGTTGTGAATGGTAAGAAAATCAGACCAAAACCGACATTGAAAATTGTGTGTGCATTGGCAATCTGCCTTGGAACAAATGCACTTCTTGCGGCAATATCGGTCATAACCGCATCAGCACCTGGCGAGATAGAGCGGATAAAATCGGCATAAGTTGGAATCCAGAAAATGAAGAGAGCCACTCCGGTAACTTTGAAAATTACATGTGCAATTGCAACTCGTTTTGCGTCTCGAGAAGTGTGAATGCTTGCCAATCCGGCAGTAATACAAGTTCCAATATTTGAACCAAAAATCAGTGGAATTCCGGCTTCAAGTGAAAGCAATCCTTGCGAAGCCAAAACAATCACAATTCCAGTGAAAGCACTACTGCTCTGAATTAAGCCAGTAAATAGCGCACCCACCAAAACTCCCAAAAGTGGATTTTCCAATCTTAAAAGTAGATTTATAAAACCTTCATAAGAACGAAGTGGATACATTGCTTTCGACATAATGTGCATTCCGAAAAACAGAATACCGAAACCAAGAATTGATTCGCCCAGATTCTTTAATGATTGTTTTTTGACAAACACTTTCAGAATAAATCCGACTGCTATCATCATCAAAGCGTAATCTGTGAATTTGAAAGCAATTAATTGAGCGGTGATTGTAGTTCCGATATCGGCACCCAAAATCACACCTAAAGATTGAGCGAAAGTCATCAATTCTGCTTGTACGAAACTCACCAACATTACTGTTGTGGCACTACTACTTTGGATTATCATAGTTACGAATGCGCCAACAGCAAGCCCTATAACTCTATTTTTTGTGAGTGCGGAAAGGATTTTACGCATCTTGTTGCCTGTGGCTTTTTGCATACCGTCACTCATCATTCCCATTCCCAAAAGGAATAGTCCCAATCCACCCAAAACGCCTGTAATTAGGAAAAATATCCATCTCGAATCACGCGCTTCTAATTCAAAATAAACGATATCATTTTTGTATAAATCGTTTTGAATGCGGGCAGAACATTTATATTTACCTTTTTTAGAACCTAATGTGAAATAGGTTTTTGCATTTCCATTCTCATCTGTCAGAACGATTTCATTTTCGATTTTATAATCATTTGCTTTTGCCGAAACAATTTCAAAAGTAACAGCAATATTTTCAACTGGCTGACCATTTTCGTCTGTTACCGTTACCAGAAGTGGTTGCTCAACTTTTTTACCGACCACATTTATGAGCGAATAACTCATAACATCTTTCGATTTTTCTATCCTTAAAGAATTTCCAAATAGTGAGAATGCAACCAAAGAAATTAAGATTAACAGTTGTATTTTTTTTGACATAAATTCTTTTCCAATTTTACTTTAAATATTTATCGAACATCAAACCGTGACGCAATCCGCGGTCGCTAATTGTGAAAGATTCAATTTGAAAAATTTCCATAATTGTCTTGATAATTCCAGCTCCACCCAAAATCACATCTGCTCTTTTGGGTTGTAGTCCCGGAATTTGTTTTCGTTCTTCGATAGTTTTACTTTGATACATTTCAATTTGCTTTTTCACTTCGGCAAGAGTCATTTGAGAACCTTGAATTATTTTAGGATCATATTTAACCATTTTGTGCATAACTGCAGCCATACTGGTGACAGTTCCACCGATCCCAACTAGGAAATCTGCATTTTTGTTGGGAATTTTTTCGCTGAAAAATTTCATTAAATGATTCAGCATATTTTGCAATTCTTCATCTGTGACGGGATCTGAAAGCAAGTATTCATTGGTGGGAAAAATTGCCCCCAAACCTAAGCTAACGCTATCTTTGAGTTCGGTTCCTTTGCCAACGATAAATTCAGTGCTGCCACCGCCGGTATCGAAAACAACAATATTTTTATCTGTGTTTCCAATTGTGGATAATACAGCCAAATATGACAATCTTGCTTCTTCTTTTCCTGAAATTACTTTGATGGTAAGTCCAAATTCGTCTTTTGCTCTTTTTAGGAAGATATCGCTGTTTTGGGCAGTTCGCAAACACATCGTGCCGACTGCTGAGATCTCTTCGACATTTTCCTTTTCCGCTTGCTCCATAAATTCTTTTAAAGCGATGATATTCCTATCCATCGCTTCATCGGACAATATTCCGGTTTTTAGAAGTCCTTCTCCCAATCTGGAAATATTATTTTTTTCCAAAATTGTTTTTGCTTTTCCGTCTTCAACAGAAAACAGAAAAAATTTGATCGAGTTCGAACCAATATCCAAAATTGCACATTTTTTCATTTTTACTTCTTAAATGTTTAGTAAGTCATTCCGAAAGTTCGTTTCATCGCATTTATATAATTCACATTTTTTAAACCGATTAAACCCAATTTTTTCAAAGTTCTTAAAACCACTTCCATATCAGCGTGTTCAACCGCAATGGTTCTGGTTTTGAAATCATCAAATTTTACTTCTGCAATCTCCACAATAGCATCATCAACCATATAACCATTTCTTTCTTTGTGGACATTTACCATTTTCAAATTGGAATTTTTTGCAATCAATTCTTCAAAATATTCGGTGTAGGAATATTCATCTTTATCGAGATAAGGAAGTTCCAGCCCGAACGCCTTGTAGACCAAAACAATGTCATTTATATGAATTGGAAATGATGCTTTTGTCAGAACCGTCCATTGCTCCAAACCTGTTTCCTTATTGATTCTAATCAGGGATTTGATATCCATCAGTTCATTACGGATTTTTGTATTATTATTACTTTTTGAAGACAAAATATAAATTTCATCAGATTTTTTCACTCGAGTTATCTCATATTTTTTGATATTTTCTTCGCCTTTACCAAATTTATTCCCGAATGTTCGCCATTCCCAGCGTGGAATAATTTTTCTCATTATTATATTTCTTTCCATTAAATTTCTCTATTTTCTTTTTGCATCTGAATTTTTTCCCAAATCAATCATTTATAAATTGCTTATCTTCTTCATAAAATTTTCAAATCATCTTCGTCATCTATCATTTTTCTCCTGATAATGTCATTATGTCATTTTATAAACTTGTGATATGATATGTCAATTTTTTTAGAAAATTGATATTAACAACATTTGTAATGTTGTTTGGAACTTACATTTTTGTCATTCCCAATTAATTGGGAATCCATTTATCAATAACAAGAATACGAGAGCATAAATGCTCACGCTAAATCGAAGAAACCTCTGATAAATCAGAGCTTGTTTTCGCACTCCAAATAAAATATTAGAAAATATGAATGAAACAAGATTGC
>JACKQG010001190.1_pt1 | contig 36544 bp, 28 predicted proteins | sample 8237621 | NCBI WGS metagenome assembly JACKQG01 (sample SAMN15677084, study PRJNA649215) | marine metagenome | biome: marine; feature: Black Sea; material: saline water; isolation source: suspended particulate matter (SPM) from the Black Sea western gyre | collected 2013-06-09/2013-06-10 | depth...
AAAAAAAAGACACCCAATTATACGCACCCAACAGCTAAGACCCTCTTCCTAATAAACGCAGTCTCAATGATTTTGCTGTCCATGATTTTGTAAAACATCTTCTATACAGGGCGTTTTTGGCCAAGGATCGAACTCTCAACGACACAAATCCGAGAAGAACCGTTTTTTCAAGGTTTGGAAAAAAACCTCCAAATTTTTCCAAGGTCTGGAAAAATTCTTTCCAAACATTGGAAAAAACCGGATCAAACCGTCCAACCCTTGGAACTATTGCATTTTTTTGAGCAGGATGGTGTTCGCGGAGGGGCGGGTCAGGCGGTCGCTGAGCTCAAGCAGCTCGTCGTATTCCTTGACGGGAATGATGGACGGGTTGATGTCGGCCTGCTGAAAAATCACCATGCCGCCGCGGACTGCGCTGGCCTGGACCTGAACGGTGCCGCCGTTGGCGGGCAGTTCCGTCTTAAACGTTTCCGGCATCAGCACGGGCCGCCAGCCCGCGGGCAGTTCGATTTCGTAGAGCAGCGATGTCTGGATGGGGTTCGGAATGTAGAAGGGGGTGTCGCGCCGGTCACTTTGGATCTGCAACAGGTTGCCGAGTTCTCCGGGCAAGGTGAAGTAGATGTGGTCGCCGTCGCGCACGGCGTAGTTTTTGAGGGTGGCGGCGAGCTCGAGGGTTCGGTTTTCGAACGAGGGCGTCAGCGGGCCGAAGGCTTCAGCCGACTGAGAAAGGCCGCTTAGCTGTGCCTGATGTTCGCGCCGGAGGTCTTCCGGGGTGAATTGCGCAAACCGTTTGTGAAATGCTTCGTAGGCGGTTCCGGAAAAGGTTGTCTTTTTCAGCAGACTGACGTCGCCGTTTTCGGCGAGCTGCAGTTGGTAGGTGGTGTCGACCCGGTTGGTGACCGGCGTTTGCGGAATCTCCAGTTCGCGGGTTTTGAGATCAATGGCCGGTTGGCCATCATGGGCCAGCGTGCCGGGGGTGGCGTACTGACCGCTGTCGCCGAAGTAGTAGTCGACGTTGTCATCTTCAATCGCCACCAGCGGGGTGCTGAAGGGTTGGCGCTGGAAGGTTGCCAGCATCGGATCGTTGATGCCCTTCATGCGCGGCAGGCCGGATGCGAGGACAAAGCGGGGCTTGAGCCTGATCGCATCGCTGAGGGCATAGAGCAACACGGCGCGGTCGGTGCTGTTTCCGTAGCCTTCGTTTAGCGTCTGTTCCGCTGGCGTGATGGCGGAGAGCGGCAGGGCGGATAGGCCGGGGCCTGTCTGACGGACGGCCCGGTCAACGAAATCGCGAAGCACCGCCATTTTGGCAACACGTCCCTTAACCTTTTTGGTCAGCTTTTTGGCTTTTTGTTTCAATGCCTTATTCGGCTTTGCCGCGGCAAGCAGTTTTTTGTGGACGGTTTTAGAGTAGCGGTCCATGTCTCCGTTGGAGAGCAGGAGCGAGGGGTTTAGAACCCACGGCGGGGCGAGATGGTCTTCCTTGCGCAGCATCGGGCGGTTTTCCACAAACCATTCATGAACGACATTATCGCCGTTGTGGGAGGTGCGGCGGCGGATAACGCCCGGCGCCATGTTGCCGATTTTAAGCTCGGTGTCGTGTGGCATTTCAATCAGCACGGATTTTTTGACAATCGGGTTGTGGTCCTCGAACAGTTCCATCACGGAGAAGAAAGGGATGTCGCGATAGGTTGTAACGATCTGGTATTCAATGATGCTGCCGATTTCCACACTGGGCAGGCTGGCGACCAGTATCTTTTCCGCCGGATAACGCGGGGCGTGCGCCGACCACGTGGCGTCCATGATGTTGACCTCGTTTTCGGGATCGATTTCGCGGACGGTCCCGTCGGGCGCGGTGACACGCGCGTACCTGAGCACAGCGGTTTCAAAGCCGGAATTGTAAGAAACCTTGATGTCGGAAAGCGCCTGTTTCCCGGCATAGGTGAGCACTTTTTGTTTTACGGTGTCTACCCGGTCGGCGTTCTGAGCGTCGTAGAGGGCGTAGTAGACCTGGTGGTTGAGTGTGGCGAAGTCCGCCTCCTGTGGGAAGCCGCCGGGGGTGAGAATAATGCGTTTGCGTGCGTTGCGCTCCGCGGCTTTCAGGTCGGTCTTGAGTTGCAGGTATTCTTCGGGGTTGAATTCAACGGTGCGCAGGCGCAGGTCGGCGGTGGCGAGGAGCACGCCGTTGGCGTTGTTGACCGAGCGGCTGATGAATGTCTGCGGGTTGTCGATGGTTTCGTAGTCGGGCAACACGGAGGGCCGCAGACTGCCAGCCGTCAGATCGAGCCGGACGGTTTCAGATACGCCGCAGGTGATTTCGGTCAGCAGCGGATACTTCCTCTTATCAAGCCCGGTGCCGTTGCCGAGCAGGGCGCCGAACAGTCCGAACTGATTGATCAGCGTGGGAACGCGCAACAGCGACTCCTTTGGACCGGCGGCCACGGCGTTTTCCACTTCGAATTCGAGCGCGATAGACAGCGGCACGGTGGTGTCGCGTACATCGGACGGGAAAATTTCCAGGTTGGTGAGTTTGGCGGCTCCGAGAGCCTGTTTCAGGCGGGTCTCAAAGTAGGGCTCGCGCTCTTCGGGTTTGAGGCGCGCGAGGCGTCCGCGGTAGGCCGTGTCGTTGATACCGCCGAAGGAGAGCAGCGCGTTGGCGGTGATGAGGTTGTTGTCGTCGAGTTCGCCTTCCAGCTGGATGGTGAGCATGTTTTCTTCCGGCGGAATGATCGGCGAGGTGCGCAGCGGTTCCCCGCCAGGGTGGGCCACCAGATAGCTGCGGTTGCAGAGGTAGGCGGGCAGCAGATCGCGCGTGTTTTCGTTGGTGGAGTCCATCAGCTGGTAAGAGCCGTCGGTGTTGCGCACGGCGGTAATGGCGTGGTTAAACCACGGTTGCGGCACTTCGGGGTCTTTTTTGGGGCCGACGTAAATGAGTACGGGATAGGCGTTGAAGCCGGCGAGCCGCAGCATGGAGGCGAGCAGGGCGGCTTTGTCACGGCAGACACCGTAGCGGTTGTCGAAGGTGAGAGAGACATCGTGCGGCTCATAGCCGGGGGCTTCATCTTCAATCGTAAGGCCCATGTAGCGGATGTCCTGCGAGACAAAGCGGAAGATGGCCTCGATTTTCTGCTGGCTGTCGGTCAGGTCGGCGGTCAGCTCCCTGACCTTGGCCCTCATGGCGTCGTTCACCGCATCGAGCCGGGGTTTGGAGAGCTTCCAGTACCATTTTGACAACCCCTCCCAGTCCGGAATGGTGCTGAGCAGAATGCGCTGCACAACGGTGTGACGTGCGGGCATTTCAGGTTCTGCGAATATCTGCGGGACATTGCGCGCCTCCCAGATGTGGCTGGTGCCGCCGTCGCTCCGCTTCTGTTTGCGGTAGGTGACGGTTTCATCGACCGGGTCTTTGAGCTCCATCCGGATTAGCGGCAGGTCGGCGGGGGCATCCACCTGACAATAGCTGTGCAGCACCGGATGGGTGTCTTCGAAGAGGAATAGATCACTCCAGGTGTTGGGAACGATCGCTTTGGTGCGCTCGCCACGGAAGGTGTAGTGTAGCACATCACCGATTTCCAGATCCGGCACACTGAGCCGGATGCTTTTTTGGTTGGGGTTATAAATATTGGCATCCATCTGGCCGGAGTTAATCGTTTCGCGGACCTGAACCGCTAAGTCGATGGTTGTTGAGGTTCCATCCGGTTTAATCACCGCGGCTTGTGTGAATTCCTGAGTGCCGTAGGCCGCGTCGTAGCCGATGGAGATGGTCGAATACTGCTGGCGTCCCTTCTCGGTCAGGATTTTGTATGCCATGTCGCTGATGTAATGATACGCCCCGTCGGGGTTATAGTCGATCAGTGTGATGTCGTCCACGACGACGGCGTCGGCATCGGGGAAGCGGGCGGGGGTGGCCGGCGCGGCGGCCTGCCATAGCGTGCTCTGCGCCGGTGTGTTCGTGGTTTCGGCCGCCGTCAGGTTGAGCGCGGCGCAGATCAGAAGAAGGGTCAAAATTTGTTTTTTCATAGTTATCAGGTCCTTGGTTGCAGGAATCGACAGAGTAACGAACCCTTTTGTTCAATACAATCGCCACCTTTTGAAACCGGAGGGATTCTGAACTTGCCCTTAACGGGCGTCTTCGGTAACTTCCCCCGCTTCACAAAACGCGGCGCCAGCCATTCTGTTGCCTGATTGATACGACGCCGCAGCAACCCTGAAACCAGTAAAGAAAGGAAGAACCATGGGGCTCTTCGGAACAAAAAAAAGAACAATGGTCGTCAGTATTGACGCCATTTTGAAAAGCAAAGGCGCTCGCGGCAATGTCGCGCCCCGCCAGCAGCTGCAAATCCTGCGCTCACTTTCCCGTATAGTGCAGCGAGAAAAAATAAACATCACCGCAGTCGTTACGGGTAACCCCCTCAACAAAGCGCCGCACAACAAAAAGTTCGATGGTGTGCGTGTTCGCTATGCAAAAACCGATGATAAAATCGGCGCGCAACTGATTAAAGCGGTTAAACAGGCCGGATCCTCCGCTGTATTAGTGACCGAAGATGTCGCGCTTGAAAAAAAGGTGATTCGCGGCGGAACCGATACCCTGCGTATTTCCACTTTCCGCAAACTGCTTGACGACGGCGGTGATGCCGGCGGCGGACAGGGTGGCGGACAGGGTGGCGGACAGGGTGGCGGAAACCGGGATCGCAACAACAACGGCGGACGGAACAACAATCGTCGTGACCGTGACCGCGGCCCGCGGCCTGAGCGCAAAAAGCAGCGCCAGCCCAAGCCTGAAAAACGGGATGAGGAGCAGGACGAAATCAGCCAGATGATTGATCTGGTGGATTAAACTCATGGAGTATTGGAATGGTGGAGTGGGGAGTGATGGAATTTGAACAGCTTCTGTTTTGATCTCCTGAGCCCTTACCCCAACACTCCATTACTCCATTACTCCTCTTCAAATACAACTTCCGCGATATAGGGCAGCTCGCGGTAGTAGTGGTCGTAGTCGAGGCCGTAGCCGACCACAAAGACGTCGTCGACGGGGAATCCGGCGTAGTCGGCTTCCATCTCCACAGTGCGCTGCGTTTGTTTATCGAGCATCACACAGGTGCGCACGGAGCGCGCTCCGCGCTCCAGAAAGAGCTCGCGGGCAAAGGCGAGGGTGCGGCCGCTGTCGAGAATGTCATCCACCACCACCACATCCGCACCGGCGAGATCCATGTCGGTGTCATGTGTGATGGTTACGGTGCCGCTCGATTCGGTTCCCGCGCCGTAGCTCGACAGCGTGATAAAGTCGATGCGCGGGTGAATTTTGTGCTGTTCGAATCCGCGCACGAGATCGGCCAGGAAGATAAAGCTGCCGCGCAAGATGCCGAGCATTACCAGATTTTCTGTATCGCTGTTGGCCGCAATTTCATCAATCAGGGAGTGGACCCGTGTTTGAATCTGTTCACTGCTGAAAAGTTGTCGTTCGATGGTATGGGGCCGCATCATTACCTCCGCGGGAATCAGTTGAGTTTTTCCCACAGTAAGTCTAAACTCTAGCCTATGAAACACCAAATTACTAAAGAGATTTTGGACCGGGTGGATCGGTGCCTAAAGAACTTCCACTGTCTCACACCTGACGGAAAGAGCAGCTCCACACCGGCGCCCGCTCTTTTCGGGGAACAGCATTTTTTGTGTCACGGTGCAGATCCGTGTGCGTACAAAATCCCTTTCGGAAGCACTTTTTTCTGTACCTGCCCCGTTAGAAGTGAAGTGTTCAGACAGACAGGAGCATAAGGAGAACCCCGATGAAAAAAAGAACCATGGCAGTCTGGATGATCATTTTTGTGACGACATTTTTTGTTTCCGCACAGCAGGAGCCGGTGAGAAATCGGAATCCGCTGGTGGATCCCAATAGTGAGTCGGCAGCCGACCAGTTTAGAAACCGGAATCAGAAGGTGGATCTCAGCAATGGGCCGGCATCTGTCACATTGAGAAACCGGAATCAGAAGGTGGATCTCAGCCGTGAGCCGGCATCCGCCCCGGTGGCCGACCTCGATGTTGGCGAGCTTCGACTCAAGCTTAAAGATATGCAGGGAAAGGTCGTCGAGCTGGAGTTTGATCATACCATTGATTTGAAGCAGACCGAAAATGGCTATAGCGTGCGCGTCACATTTGAAAGCGTCCGTGCGGTTGAAGGAATTATGATACTGCTTCCGAAAGAGGGCTTAGATTTTTTTGAGCCGCTGGCGGAACCGCGCAGTCCGATCCGAGAAACCGTCTATGTTGAAGTGTTAGGCAACAATATGACCCGCGCGGTCGGCACTCGTTACAACAAAAACAAACCTGAAGGCGAACGCTACAGCTGGTAAGCTATAAAACCCACAATTTCGAAATACCCAATGACGAAATTTATTGCTTCGTCATTGGGTTTTCTTTAGGTATTTGGGTCTTTCGAACATTAGGAATTTACTTATGACCATTCGTACCCGCTTCGCCCCCAGTCCCACCGGCAACGTGCACATCGGCAATATGCGCGCCGCCATCTTCAATTGGCTCTATGCCCGCCACACCGGCGGACAGTTCCTGTTGCGCGTTGAAGACACCGACCGCGAACGCTCCACACCCGAAGCCATCGAAACGCTGTTGCAGGCCATGGACTGGCTCGGCCTCGACGTCGACGAAGAACCGCTCTATCAGTCCACCCGCATGGACGCCCACCTCGCCGCCGCCGAGCAGCTGCTCGCCGATGGCCACGCCTACAAAGAAGACAAAGGCGGAATCGGTCAGGGCGAATGCATCATTTTCAGAATGCCGGAAGAAGACATGGTCTTCGAAGACGAAATCAAGGGCACGCTCACCAAAAAAGCCGCCGACACGCAGGACTTCGTCATCGTCCGCTCCAACGGCACGCCCGTGTTTCACCTCGCCAATGTGCTCGACGACATTGAGCAGCGCGTCACCCACGTTATCCGCGGCGACGACCACATCGAAAACACCTACCGCCACATCGCGCTCTACAAAGCGCTCGGCGCGCCCGTGCCGAAATTCGCCCACCTGCCCATGATCATTAACGCGCAGGGCAAGCCGTACTCTAAGCGCGACGGCGACGCCTTTGTCGGCGATTTCAAAGAAAAAGGATTTTTAGGCGAAACGCTCTTTAACTACCTCGCGCTGCTCGGCTGGTCGCCCGGCGATGACCGCGAAGTGATGACCCGCGACGAAATGATTGCCGCTTTCGAGCTCACCAGCTGCAAATCGTCACCCGCGCAGGTCGACCTGCGCAAACTGCTTTGGATGAACGGCGAATACATCCGCGCCATGAAACCCGAAGAATTTGCGGAAATGGCGAAAGCGGAAGTTTCCGCCTTCGCCAAGGCTACGGCGGACAAGCCAAACCTTGATGCGGTGCTCGCATTGCTCCAGCCGCGCATCAAACTCCCATCCGAAATCGGACCCGCCGCCGCCTTCTTCTTCAGCGATGATTACGAATACGACGAAAAAGCCGTCCAGAAAAAACTACTTAAAGAAGGCAGCTTCCAGACATTGGAAAAAATCGCCGAAATTTTCCAAGGTTTGGAAACCTTCGATGAGGCCACGGTCGACAAAGCGCTTCACGACTTCGTCGAAGAGAGCGGGTTAGGCTTCGGAGCGGTTATGCCGCCCGTGCGCATCGCCGTTTCCGGTCAGCAGTCCGGCCCCGACCTCGCCCCCGTCCTCTCCATCCTCGGCAAAGAAAAAGTGCTCGAGCGCATCCAGAAAACGATCGACCGCTTCGGAGCTTGAAAAAGGGGCGGGGTGTAGCACAATAACTCCATCATGAAGCTTGTTGTTAAAGAAGACGGTGAAGGCTATCTCGTTCGTGTGCAGGGTGTGGATAATCTTTTTGCTTACGGTCTGACCAAAGATGAAGCTTTGGACGAACTTTCCGGAGTCATTGAAATGAGTAACGATTACCGGTCTTGCCAATAATCCGGCTTTCGGCGCAGGTGCATGACGGCGATGATGCGGATGTGATCGTCTTTAATTCGGTAAAGCACTCCGTAAGGAAAACGGTTCGTCAGGAAACGGTGTGTTTGCGTGTCCATTTTCTCCCACGCCAGAGGATGTTCGCAAATCTGTCGGATTGCCGTCTGCACTTCTTCGAAAAGTCTACGTCCGAGCCCCGGTTGCTGCCTTTCGTAGAAATCAACGGCGTCTGAAAATTCGATCTCAGCCGCCGGATGGAAGAAGTGTTTCATCACGCAAGCCGGGCATCGATTTTGGCAAATACCTCTTCGCCGGGAATCAGGGTTGCGGTGCCCTCGTCAATTTGCTGGTCGCGCCGCTCTGCCTCTTTGATCCATGCCTGATCAATGTCTGCCTGTGTGGAGAGATTACTGCTGTGCAATAACCGGTCAAGCAGAGTCAGCCGATCTTCGGCTGGAAGATTCAGCGCCTCGTTATAAATTTTTTCGGCCAATGCAGTTATGGTGTCACCTCATTAACAGGAGTTAAGAACGGTTGTACGGTAGCCCTTCTGGCCCTGTTTTTCAATGGCAACCTGCGGGTGATTCACAACAACATCCGTCTCGCCCGCATCCAGAAAACGATCGAGCGGTTCGGGTAGTTTTTTGACGGGATAACAGGATTGCAAAAGATTTTTGAGCAGCTTCGCGGCCTTGGCGTCTTTGCGGTTAGTTTTTAAAACAACCCGGGCTATTTTCTTGGCGTTTCTTGAAATACCCCGTAGTTTAACCCAACTTTATCCGGGAGAATTTATATAAGACGTGGATGTTTTTTTGGGGTTGTGTTGGCGGGGTTCTTGTTGCTTCTTCCTGTTTTTTCTCAGGCCGAGGATTTCTCCTACACAACCAGCAATGATGAGATCACCATTACGGGCTATAGCGGCACGAATAATGTTGTCGTCATTCCCGAAACAATCGATGGGCTGCCGGTTAAATCCATTGGGAACTCCGCGTTCCTTAACCGTAGCAACCTGACTGGTGTAACGATTCCGTCTAGCGTCACTTCAATTGGATACTCTGCGTTTCGTCTGTGCCGTGGTCTGACCAGTGTGACGATTCCCTCTAGCGTCACTTTGATCGATACATATGCATTCCAATTTTGTAGCGGTTTAACCGGCACGCTGACGATTCCTTCCAGTGTCACCACCATCGGGAACGAGGCGTTCGCTTATTGTAGTGGTCTGACCGGCACACTGACGATTCCTTCTAGCGTCACCTCATTAGTAATTATGTATTTAGGGAGTGCAGTGGTCTGACGAGTGTGACGATTCCCTCCAGCGTTACCTCTATTGGGGATTCTGCGTTCAATGGTTGTAGCGGTTTGACCGGTACGCTGATGATCTCCTAGCGTCATCTCTATTGGGGATAAGGCATTCAAAGATTGTAGTAGCTTGACCGGTACGCTGACGATTCCCCCTAGCGTCGCCTCCATCGAGAATTATGCATTCGAAGGCTGTAGCGGTCTGACCGGCTTGACGATTCCCTCTAGTGTCACCTCCATCGGGAGTGGTGCATTCAAAGATTGTAGTAGCTTGACCGGTACGCTGACGATTCCCTCTAGCGTTACCTTGATCGATTTTTATGTGTTCCGTAATTGTAGCGGTCTGACCGGCGTGACGATTCCTTCTAGCGTCACCGAGATAAGAGGCTATGCGTTCTACGGTTGTAGTGGTCTGACCGGCTTGACGATTCCCTCTAGCGTTACCACCCTCGGGGGTTATGAATTCCGTAAATGTAGTAGCTTGAGCGCAATCACGGTGGCTGCTGAGAATCCAGCCTATATGAGCGCAGACGGCGTCCTGTTCAACAAGAACCAGACGACACTCAAACAATGTCCCGGCGGCAAAACCGGCAATTATACGATTCCCTCCAGCGTCACCTCCATCGGGAATTATGCATTCGAAGGCTGTAGCGGTCTGATCGGCACGATGACAATTCCCTCCAGCGTCACCTCCATTGGGGATGGTGCATTCGAGGATTGTAGCAGCCTGACCGGCGCGATGACGATTCCCTCTGGCGTAACCTTAATCGATCTTTATGTGTTCCGTAATTGTAGCGGTCTGACCGGCTTGACGATTCCTTCTAGCGTTACATCGATCAGAGGCTATGCGTTCTATGGGTGTAGCGGTCTGACCGAGGCTTATTTCCAAGGCGATGCTCCCGCGCTTCAAACCGGCAGTTTGCCGGACAACAGCATGACCGTGTATTACCTCCCCGGAACAACGGGTTGGGGGTCAGCACTTGACGGTCACCCTGCCGTGCTATGGAATCCGCAGGTTGACATTGGCGATGCGAGTTTCGGCATGACGCTCGGCGGGTTCGGGTTCGATATTTCCGGAACGAACGACTTCACGGTCGTGGTGGAGGTTTGCACCAATCTGGCCTCCGGCGTTTGGGAGCCTCTGCAAACGAATAGCACGGCCAGCGGCTCCTTCTCGTTCAACGATCCGCAAGCAACCAATCAGCCAAGTGGTTTCTATCGCCTCAGCATGCCGTAGGCTGCATCGGTTTTAACCTTTCCCGCTAATGGATCCCGGTAATCCTGTTATCCTGTCAAAAACTCCGCAAAAACCGGACAATATTTCTGACGGGATCAACAAGATGGACAGGATAAAGAATCTTGTAAATCAGGAGGGGCGGGAAGTTCGGCCCTTAATGGATTTTCATGAAGCGCCCTTATATTTATTGTCTTTTATGAGGTCTTGGATGTTGATCAACCGGATGCAAATGTCTTTTTATTAAAGATCCTGATAATCCTGTTATCCTGTCAAAAACTCCCTAAAAACCGGACAATATTTCTGACGGGATCAACAAGATGGACAGGATAAAGAGTCTTGTAAATCAGGAGGGGCGGACAGCTCGGTCCTTATTAGATTTTCATGAAGCGCCCTTATATTTATTGTCTTTTATGAGGTCTTGGATGTTGATCAACCGGATGCAAATGTCTTTTTATTAAAGATCCTGATAATCCTGTTATCCTGTCAAAAACTCCCTAAAAACCGGACTTCGCGGGTTAGTTCGAGATCGAACTTTTTCTGTACGGCGGCTTTCATCTGTTCGGAGAGCTGCCAGACATCTTGCGCGGTGCAGGTTTCGCCGCCGATGATGATGTTGGCGTGTTTTTCGTAGAGCCGCGCGCCGCCGACGGTCATGTTTTTTGCGCCGGCTTCTTCGAGGAACCATCCGGCGGCTTTGCGCCGTTCAGCGGCTGAGCTGGCTTCGACGTTGCGGAACACACTTCCGGCACAGGGCGTTTCATGCCAGTCCGGATGATGCTCGCGCCGGAATTCAAGAATCCGTTCCCGCTCGGTTCGCAAGATGGCCGGATCCTCCGGTGGAAGCTCGAAGGTAGCGGAGAGCACAATTTCGCCGGTTTCTTTAAGTTTGGAGTGGCGGTAGGCGAATTCGAGGTCGTCGCGGGTGACGGTCTGCACATCGCCGTCGAGGTTGATAATTTCCGCGGAGACGAGATGGTCGCCGATCTGCCGCCCGAACGCGCCGGCGTTGCCGGCGATGCCGCCTCCGACGGTGCCGGGGATGCCGGTGCAGTACGACAGGTCGCCGGTCGCCTGCTCAACGGTGATGCGGGCGAAATCGTCGAGCAGGGTGCTCCCTGAGACGGTGATGCGGCTGCCGTCTGTTTTGATGTCCGGCGTGTCGGAGCAGAAGCGGATAACGACGCAGTCGAGGCCGTTGTCTGAGATGACGAGGTTGGAGCCTTGGCCGATGACGAGGAAGGGCATCTCTTTTTGATTGAGGGCTTTGATGAGCGCGGGTAGCTGGTCGGCGGCTGGGTTGTCGATGAACAGCGGGCAGGGGCCGCCGAGCCGGAAGGTGGTTGCTTCGCTCAACGCTACGTTTTCGCGGATCGTCAGCTCCGGGAAAAGAGTTTGGATTTCAGACGCCAGTTTCATGAAGGGGAACATTAACCGCGACCTGCCCGCAATGTCTACGACATAGTCGTTGCAGGCGGAAAGAGCGCAAAGAACACAAAAAATCAGAAATCCAGCTACAGCTAGTTATACCACACCTTTAAAGGTATGGTATATAGAGAGCTTTGATTTGTGATCTTTGCGCTCTTTCGTGGCCATAAATTTCAGTACGGTTGTTGTTAATGATTCGAACCATACAGAGTTTTTTAACGGTGCTTTTGCTGGCGGGGTCGGTTTTTGCCGAAAGTCCGCTGGTAAAAGACACGGTGTTTGTGGCGTTTGATACGGAGACAACGGGTTTTAGCCAAAAGAATGACCGGTTGGTGGAGATCGGTGCGGTGAAGTTTCGCGGCGACGGTGACGTGCTGGCCACCACCAACTGGCTGATTAATCCGAAGCGTGCGATTCCAACTTACGCAACGCAGGTGCATGGAATCACCACAGAAATGGCGGCGCAGGCTCCGGAATTCAGAGAAATCTGGCCGGAGTTTGAGGCGTTTTGCGGCGATGCGGTTCTGCTGGCGCATAACGCGCCGTTTGATATCGGATTTTTGCGGGCCGAGCTACATCGTGCGCAGATCAAAGCTCCCGCGCTGCCGGTGATCGATACGCTGCCGTTGTTCCGGAAATGGTTCCCGCATGCGCTGAGTCATTCGCTGGAAAAGCTTTCCACCTATCTTAAGATATCAGAGGAAACCTATCACCGGGCCGAGGCGGACTCGTTTCACGTGATCAATATTTTTAATGTCGGAATGAAACGCCGGCCGACGATGATGATGGACCGGTTTGAGCGCGATGCCGGTGGAATTGACTGGCTCGACGGGAAGAGGCACTGATGCAGACGATTATTTCCAAAGACAACGCAAAACTCAAAGCGGTGCGCGCGCTGGTGCGCTCTAAAAAAGAGCGGCAGGAAACGTCATGCTTTGTCATGGAGGGAGTGCGCGCGCTAAGTGCACTGACCGATGGAGCAGCTCTGCCGCAGTACAGTCTGAAAGAGGCCTGGGTTTCCGATAAGGTGGCCACGGCATCGCTGCCGCGGTTTGATCCGGATCTGCCCATATTTCAGATATCTCATGAGTTCATGGAGCAGTTGTCGGACTGTCACACGTCGCAGGGTGTTCTCGGCGTGGTGGAATACACCCCCGTGCCGCTGGAGATTCATCCAGACAAGGGAAACTATCTATTGCTCGACCGCCTGATGGATCCGGGCAACATGGGCACCTTGATCCGCTCCGCCGTTGCCTTTGGTTTCGACGGCGTACTGCTGCACGGCGACTGCGTCGAAGTATTCAATCCAAAAACCGTCCGCGCCACTATGGGCGCACTGCCTTTTTCCAATGTTTGGAAGCAGGCTGAGCCTGCACCCGATAGTTCTTCTAATGGTTGGAAAAACGGCGATGAAATTTTCCAATGTTTGGAAAAACTGGGTTATGAGTTGGTTTCAACGGTGCTGCGTGGCGGTGAAAACCTCTACGAAATGGAATTCGGCCCGAAAACGGTGCTGGTGATCGGCAATGAGGCCAGCGGGATATCCGACGAAATTCTTGAGCGCTCCAGCCGGCGGATTTCGATTCCAATGTCTGGAAACGTTGAATCGCTCAACGCGGCGGTGGCCGGCTCCATTTGCATGAGCGCGCTGTGCCGCTGACGCGTTCCGTGCGCTGACCTTTCCCGGAAAAAAGGCCGGATTTTCCACCCGAGCCCTTAGGCGAGAGAGGCTGGTCTGCCAGGGGCAGAACGGCAACGGAACGTAGTGAAGAGGCAATGATTGGAAAAACCCGGCCTCGGTGTTCAATTGGCTACGGCTGGTTTGCCCGACTCCACTACTCCAACACTCCCATACTCCACTACTTCTTTTACTTCTCGCCGACGATGACTTCAGCGATGTTGAGCGCGTGATCTTTCATGCGGCGGTAATTGTTGAGGATGTCGGTATAGACCAGACTGCTGAGTGAGGAAACCTTGTGTTCGGCCAGTCGTGACAGGTGCTGCTGACGATAATTTTTCATGGTGCGTGTGATTTCTCCGCTGTTCGCGATGAGGTCGTCTGCGGCCTGTTCATCTTCGGTGAGGACTGCGCGGTTGATTTTCTGAATGTATTCCAGCACCTGCTGGTTCAGGTCGATAAATTCCTGAATTCCTTCGGGAGCCAGCTCCAGATTGTTGTCGCGCAGTTTGCAAAGGCCCTTGAGAACGGAGGCCGCGTAGTCGCTGATCGATTCATACTCGTCGGCCATGCGCATTTGACGGCGGGAGGTTTCCATTACTTCATGAGGAACCTGGCCGCTGATCAGTTCGCCGAGGAAAACCATGATTTCCTTCTGCACGTTATCGAGGATCTCTTCGCGTTTGAAAATTTTCGACTCAAGGATGTCATCCACTTTGTCGGCTTTAAGCACCATGTCCAGCTTCTCAAGCATCAGCTCAACGCTTTCGCCCATAAACTGGATCTGTTTGCCGGACTGCACGATGCCGAGTGCCGGCGTATCGAGCATGCGCACATCGAGGTAGGTGAGGTGCGAAACTTCTTCCACGCCTTTATCGGGAACCATTTTGGTGACCAGTTTGGCGAGCAGGCCGACGAACGGCAGGAAGATCAGCGAGTTGGTCACGTTAAAGCCGGTGTGCACCATGGCAATGGCGGCCATGATGTGCGGGAAGCTTTCCTCTCCGCCGTCAAGCACAACCATCATGTTCGGGTCGCCGCCGATAAGTTTTCCAATGATTGGAAAGTAGAGGGGCAGGGCAATGGCGGTGATCCAGACCACCCCGATCAGGTTGAAGACAATATGGGCGTAGGCCGCGCGCCGGGCGTTGGTGGAGGTGCCGAGCGAGGCGAGGAAGGCGGTAACGGTGGTTCCGATATTTTCGCCGAGCACCAGCGCGCCAGCGGTCTCAAAGTTGATTAATCCCTGACTCGCCATCCCCATGGTGATTCCCAGCGTTGCGGAGGAGGATTGCACGATCATGGTCAGCACGCAGCCAACCAGCGCGCATTTGAGGACGCCGAGGTAGGAGGTGGCCTGAAATGCGTGGAACCACTCCACAAATTCCGGCAGAGAGCGTAAGGGCTTAAAACCGCTGCTCATCATTTCCAGACCATAAAAGATCATGCCGATCCCCATGATGGTCATGCCGGTGTAGCGCAAGCGCTCGTTTTTCGAGAAGAGGAAGAAGAAGGCGGCCACGGCAAGCATCGGCAGGCCGTATTTGCCGATTTTTAGCGTTAGTAGCCAGCCGGTGATCGTGGTGCCGATATTCGCGCCGAAGATGACGCCGATGGCTTGTGTGAGCGTCATGATCGAGCTGTTAACCAGTCCGACGACCATCACCGTGGTGACGGAGCTGGACTGGACGATACAGGTGACCATCAATCCGACCAGCAGACCCATCACACGGCGGTCGGTGATTTTACTGATGATTTTGCGTAACCGGTCTCCGGCAACCGCCTGCATTCCTTCCGACATATATTTCATACCGAGCAGGAAGATGGCCAATCCGCCAATCACTTCCACCACGATGGAAAATAAAAGCTCTGTGTTCAAGGCGTCACCTCTGGGTTGTTATGTTTTTGAATCATGGATTGGGCGCACTGTATCGGCAGAAACCCTATTAGTCAATTTCTAGCATTCCACTAACAAAAGCCTAACAATTTCCCAATAGGTTGTGCGCATGTTTTTAACGGAACACATATGTTAGGGGAACAGTTCCGAAACAGTACCGCATGGCGGCAGGTGCCGCTGGCGGCGAGTAACCCTGAAAAAGGAGAAAAAAGACCATGAAAAGAGTATTCATTACCGTAGCGGCACTTTTGATTGCCGCGGCAGCTCAGGCACAGGAGCCGACTGTTGCGGATCTGCAAAAGCAGCTGCAGGAGTTGTCGGCCAAAATCGCAAAGCTGGAAGCGCAGCAGGCGGCTCTGCCCGTAGCGGCCGCTCCGTCCGGCGATCTCGCCGCCCGCCTCGCAAAGCTCGAAGCCAAACCGTCTGTTCCGCAGTGGGCGCTCGACACCAAAATCAAAGGCGACTTCCGCTACCGGTACGAGAACGTCGACCGGGCTGACGCGACCTACAAAGATCGTCAGCGCGTCCGCCTTCGTGTCGGTGCCTATGGCAAAGTGAATGACTCTGTCGACTACGGCATCCGTCTGGCCACCGGCGGTTCCAGCGCGACATCCGCGAATCAGGACATCGACGGTGGAACCAAAAAAGAGATCATGCTCGACCGCTACTACGTCGACCTGCACCCCGAAATGTTCAAAGGCGCCCACCTCATCATGGGTAAAATGGCTCAGCCGTGGGTGGCCCGTACAGGACTCATCTGGGATGGCGACCTCAATCCGGAAGGTTTTGCGCTGACCTATGCAAACACCTACAGCAACGGCGTGAAGCTCATTGCCAATGCCGGCAGCTTCGTCCTGAAAGAGGATAAAGGCGACGACCTGCAGCTGTGGGCTGGACAGATCGCGGCGGAAACCAAAGTCGGCGGCGTTACTGTGCTGACAGGCGTCAGCGATTTCTATTATCAGAACGCCGGCGACCAGGGTGCCGGTAACGGCCTGACGTCCGGGATGAATAACACCGTCGGAACGGAATTCCATCTTGTGGAAGGGTTCGGTTCTGTGGGAACAAAAATCGGCGACCTTCCGGTTGCTTTCAACGGACAGTATGTGATGAACGTCGCCGCGGAAAGCAGTGATGCATCCGCCTATCTGCTTGGCGTCAAATTCGGTAAAGCCAAAGCCAAAGGCGAATGGGAAGCCGGTTATAACTACCGCGACACCGGTGCCGATGCGGTTCCGGACGGATTCAACGACTCCGACTTCGCCTACGGCTCCACCGCCTCGCACGGACACGCCTTCTGGGCCAAATACCAGATCGCCAAAAACCTGCAAGGGGGCGCAACCTATCTAATGGCGGTTGATAATAACGGCGATGACGTCAACACCATGCAGCTCGACCTGAACTTCAAGTTTTAGTCTGCATTTGCCGCTTCGCTGCTGTCTCTTTAAGCCAGCCTCACTTTGTGTCTCACCAAAACACGGGAAGCACGAAGTCCGAAAGACCCAGGCACGAAAGAAGCACGAATGTTTAAAGGCTCAAAATCAAAAACAACGACAACGGGTTGCTGTTTGATCCAAAAGCATACGGTTTCTGCGTTCGGGTTTTTAAAGTTTGATGTGGTTTCGGATCTGATCACCCCCGCAGGTCTCCGGTTTAATCCGGAGGCCTGTTTTTTATGCTCTGCGCCCCGTACTCTTTTCACGCGTTTCTAATGAGAGCTTAACAATCCCCTAATATAATTCCCTCATATTTCTTCCCGTACACGGTGGAAGCCGGAGCATGAAGGCGAAAGGAAAGACCTTCGGTCCGGGTTCTGCCAAACCAGAATAAAGAAAATGGAGAAATAAATGAAAAAAGCAATTCTCAGTATCGCTCTCATGGCCGCGGTCGCGGTGACCGCTGTTGCGGAAGAGACAATCGTTATCGACGGTTCCACCACCGTTGGCCCGATCGCCAAAGCCTTCGCCGAATACTTCATGGCGGAAAATCCCGACGTCAACATCACGGTCAGCGAATCCGGCAGCGGCAACGGTGCCAAAAGCCTCGTTAATGCGGTGTGTGATGTCGCAGCCATGTCCCGCCCGATGAAAGACAACGAATTTCTGGCCGCAGCCGAAAAGGGCATCCAGCCGGTTGCCCATGTTGTGGCGCTCGACGGTCTGCCGATTCTCGTTCACCCGAAAAATCCGGTCGCCAATCTGACCATCGATCAGATCCGTAAAATCTACACTGGCGAAATCACCAACTGGAAAGAAGTCGGCGGGCCGGACATGGAAATTGTCGTCATCACCCGCGACACCAACAGCGGAACCTACGAAACCTTCGAAAAACTTATCATGAGCAAGCAGAGGATTTCCGACAAAGCGGAATATGTCGGCAGCAACGGTGCCATCCGCCAGCGCGTGCAGAGCACCCCGGCCGCCATCGGCTACGCCGGACTCGGCTTCGTCGACAAAACCGTCAAAGCGATCACCGTCAACGGTGTCTATCCGTCCGCTGCTACCGTCCGCACCGGCGAATACGCCATTGCCCGCCCGCTGTTCATGTACACCAACGGCTATCCAAAACTCGGTTCCGCGGTTTACCAGTTCGTCACCCTCTACCTGACCGAAGACGGACAGGAAATGGTCGAAGAAATCGGTTTCATCCCGGTCACCAGCTACTAAGAATGGAGTAAAGGAGCGGTGGAGGCGTGGTGAGGTGCCACGCTTCACTCTACATCTCGAAGGCGCGGGTTTTCCAATGGTTGGGAAACCCGCGTTTCTTTCTGTGATCGCCGCCGCCTTGGCGAGGGAGGTAGCGACGGAGGGTTCCAAACCTTGAAAAAAACTTCACAATCGGTCGAAGTCATCTGCACTTATCTGTGCCTGCCCGGCGAAGCCGGGTGATCTGCGGATAGAAAATATTTCATTTCCCAAAATCGCGATTTCGGCCTTCAGAATTTCAAATGCCGGACACGGGTCTATGCCTTGATGTTGATGATCGGCGTGATATGGCGGCAGACCTCGACGAGGTCGGATTGTAGCCGCATGACTTCAAAGATGTCTTTGTAGGCGAAGGGCGATTCATCGAGTGTCCGCGCATCGACCCGGGCGGTGATTCCCTGCATGGTTTCGCGGAATTCGGCGGGATCCAGGCTTCGCAGGGCCTGCTTGCGGCCCATCACCCGGCCCGCGCCGTGTGCGCTCGACCAGAGCGCGGCGGGATTGCCTTTGCCGCACACAATAAAGGAGCCGTCGCGCATATTGCCGGGGACGACCCCCAGCATGCCTTTTTCGGCATGGGTTGCGCCTTTACGGTGAATCCACAACCCCTCTTTTTCTTCGGCGTGGTTGTGGTTGCGGTTAATCAGACGGCTCCAGTCGGCTTCGCCGGGGGTGTGCTGCGCAAGCGCCGCAACGACCCGCCGCATGATTTCTTTACGGTTTGCAAGCGCCAGCTCCAGAGTCCAGTTCATGTCATTGATGTAGGCCCGGCCGGCGTCGCTGTCGGTGCGGAAGCCGAAATGGCCCTCGCTGGCTCTGCCGGTTCCGGAGGCCATCCGCATGTATTCCGTGGCAATGCCGTGCCCGACGCCGCGGCTGCCCGAATGGAGAATCACCCAGGCCTGCCCGGTTTCGTCCTGACCGATTTCGATGAAATGGTTTCCGCCGCCCAGGGTCCCGATGACGCGGAAGCCTTTGCGCTGGTTGAAGGCCTTGCGGCCGATGGGAGTGAGATCATCCGGGTTGAGGGCGCATTCGACCGGACGGGTGTTCACATCAAACCCGACGGGGATCCGTTTGTAGATGTCCTGAAAAATCGCGCGGCTGTTTGTTCGGATTTCCTCTGCGCTGAAGGAGGTGGGCAGGGCGCACATGCCGCACCCGATGTCGTAGCCGACCCACGACGGCAGAACAACGTCCTGCGTCGCGATGACGCCGCCGATCGGCAGGGTGTAGCCGACGTGGGCATCCGGCATCAGTGCGCCGGCCACGGAGAAGTCCTGCTCCATGGCGCTTCGGAACTGCTCCAGTGCTTTCGGATCCACTGCTTCGGCAAAAATCCGGGTCGGTTTGTTCATGACGCACCTCCGCGAGGTTTGCAGGACTATACCATTTTCCGGATTCATTCCAGCAGTTGTTTGCGTCATTAGAAACTTCTGTGCGCCTTTGCGTGAGACATTTGTTCAACCCGTGGAATCTCTGCGGTTTATACGCTCTTTAGCGGCAAATAAAATTCCGAACCTTGGAAAAGTGATTAACCACAAACCACACGAACCACACGAAATTCAAAAATCGGATCAACAGTTCTCTTTAGGGTATTTGGTGCATTTCGCGGTTAGCCTGGTTGTCGGGGTGAAGCATTTTGACGGCCAGAGGGTTAAGCCCGCCCATTTCACGGGTTCCTAACAGAGCGCTAATCATTTCCTAACAAAAGAGCGGCATTCTCGGCCGCATGTTAGAAAACAGTTCAACCATTCAAAAGCGCAGCTTGGTGATGAGTAAGAGCACCAGCCGCTGGCGTCAGCTCTGGGCCGCACTGGGGCAGGGGTTCCTGTTTTCGGTGACGTCGCTCTCCACGCTGACCGTGTTTTTCATTTTCTACTTCATCGCCAAAGATGCGTTTCCGTTTTTCAAGCTGGAGGGCTTTAAGGAGTTCTTCACCTCGACCCACTGGTATCCGTCCGGCCATCCGGCCGAGTTCGGTGCAATGTCGATTTTTTTCGGAACCGGGCTGGTCACGCTGGGCGCGGTCGTGGTGGCGGTTCCGCTCGGCGTGGCCGCGGCGGTCTGCCTGAGCGATGTGCTACCCTTCAACGTCCGGCAGATTGTGAAGCCGGTGATTGAAATTCTGGCGGCGATTCCGTCGGTGGCCTACGGGTTTTTCGCGCTGGTCGTGTTTGCACCGCTGCTGCAGAACAACGGCGGAGCGGTTCTTTCGATCGGGGCCTGGCTGATCCTCGCGCCGATCCTCGCGCTGCTGGTTGTGGTGCTTAGCGATCTGATTGCCGACCGTTGTCCGGACGCCGCGCGCAAGGTTGTCCGATGGGGTTGCGGGCTGGCGCTCGGCGCTGCGGCATTGACCGGTATGATTCTGCTGGGCAATCATTTGCGCGGCATCGAAATCATCAGCGGAGCCAACGCGCTGAATGTCTCCATCATTCTAGGTATTATGGCACTGCCGACGGTGGTGAGTGTCTCGGAAGATGCACTGCAGGCCTGCGGGCGCGAACTGCGCGAAGGCAGTTACGCACTCGGCGCAACTCGCGCTGAAACCATTGTGAAGACCGTTCTGCCGGCCTCCGTCAGCGGGATTCTCGCCGCGGTGATTCTCGGCGTGATGCGTGCAATCGGCGAAACCATGGTGGTTTGGATGGCGTCCGGCAATGCCGCGCGTATTCCGGAGCCGTGGTTCAACATGCTGCAGCCGGTCCGGACCCTGACCGCCACGATTGCCGGGGATATGGGCGAGGCCGATCACGTGACCGGTTCGGCTCGCTTTCACGTGCTGTTCGCCATGGCGTTTTGTCTGCTGACCTTTTCATTTGTGATGAATCTCGCCAGCGAGGCCATCGTCCGCCGCTCACGCAAAAAACTTGGTAAATAGATGAGACTTGAAACCCGCAAATTGCTCGACCGCGCGTTTTCCGGAACCGGAGTGATCGCCATTGGCGTGATGGCTCTGGCGCTGGTGGTGATTCTTGCGCCGATTATCGGGAAGGGAACCGGCGCGTTTGTTTTCCGTTCCACCATCGAGCACCGCAAGGTGATGTTCGATCAGTGGGGGCGTGGCACCCCGGAACGGGTCGAAGCCGACAAGGCGCCAGCCGCCGCCGCGCGCCAGCCGGTTTATGACATGCTGGCAGCATTCGCGGCCGAACTGGACGAGATGCCGCGCGCGGACCGCCGGCCTTATAAAACGCCGGTGCGCGACCTGGAAAAAGCACTGGAGGAGCTGTTCGGCCCCGCGCCGGGTCAGCGCACGCCGGTGCTGATTCGTCAGCAGTACGGAGCCACCCGCTGGGATCGCACGAAAATCAAACTGGGTGAGTTGCTGTTTACCGAGCAGTGGGACTACTCCAACCCCGATGCGCTCGGCGTGTTGGTGAAAACTCCGCGTTCTGAGCAGTTCAAAGAAACGTCGCTGGAGCCGCTGTTCGACTACGTAGACGAGAACATTGAAGCGATAATGCGTCCGCGCCTGACGTTCTACTGGCAGTTCCTGTTCGATACCTCCAAGGACTCGCACATTTTCGGCGGCATCGGCCCCGAGGTGCTCGGTACGCTCTATCTGACTCTCGGCGCCATGATTTTCGCTATCCCCATGGGCGTGATTGCCGCCATCTACCTGTGCGAATACGCGCGGGAAGGGCGGGTGGTCAGTTTTCTGCGCATTTGCATCAGCACGCTCGCCGGCGTGCCGAGCATTGTGTTCGGTCTGTTCGGGTTGGCTTTCTTTTTGAATACGATTCACATTTCAGATTCCAAGAGCGTGCTGGCCGGTTCGCTGACCCTTTCGCTGCTGATTCTTCCGACGGTGATCCGCGCCTCCGAGGAGGCGATTCTGGCGGTGCCGAAAGCCTATAAAGAAGCAGCGCTGAGTCTCGGCGCCGGACGCTGGCACACGGTGCTGACGGTGATTCTTCCGGCCGCGCTGCCGGGGATTCTGACCGGAGTGGTCATCAGCATGGGCCGCGCCGCCGGCGAAACCGCGCCGATCATTTTCACCGCCGCGGTCAGCGTCGGACGCCCTCTGCTTCCGATGCAGACGCTGTCGCAGCCGACGCCCGCGCTGCCGTGGAATATTTATAATTTATGTACCGAGCATGAAGCGGTGGATGAAATCCGTCATGTTCAGTACGGAATGGTTTTTACTCTGGTGGCCCTGGTGCTGCTGCTGAATGTGTTCGCGATTGTGATGCGCGCACGGATTTCCAAGAAACTCCGCGGATAAGGAGACGGATCAGATGAATGCAGAAATCAAAATGAAACAGGCAACCCGCTTTGCCGGGCAGAAGGAAAATGTTCTTTCCCGCCGCGCCCATGTGAAGGCGGAGGACTTTTCCGTATTCTACGGCAATTTCGAGGCGGTCAAACAGGTCCGCTGTGAATTCGCCGAAGGGCTGGTCACCTCGATGATCGGGCCGAGCGGCTGCGGGAAAAGCACGCTGCTGCGGGCCATCAACCGCATGAACGATCTGATTCCGTCCTGTCGTGCCGGCGGTACGATGACGTTCGACGGGGAGGATATTTACCGCAAGGATATTGATGTGGTTTCGCTGCGCATGCGCGTCGGCATGGTGTTTCAGAAGCCCAATGTGTTTCCGAAATCGATCTACGACAACATTGCCTATGGCCCGCGCCTGCAGGGCATCAGCAACCGCAATCAATTGGATGGCATTGTGGAGTCGAGCCTGAAACAGGCCGCGATCTGGGACGAGGTGAAGGACCGACTTAACACCAACGCGCTCGGGATGTCCGGCGGACAGCAGCAGCGCCTGTGCCTGGCGCGTGCGCTGGCCGTGAAGCCGGAAATTCTGCTGATGGACGAGCCGACCTCGGCACTGGACCCAAAAGCCACCGCGAAAATTGAAGATTTGATCGGACAGCTTCGGGGGCAGTACACCATCATTATTGTGACGCACAACATGCAGCAGGCCGCCCGTGTTTCCGACTTAACGGCCTTTATGTATGAGGGTACGCTGGTGGAGTTCGGCGAAACACGACAGATTTTCACCCGTCCGCAACAGAAACAGACAGAAGATTACATTACCGGCCGCTTTGGGTAGTCGATAGAGGAGAACAACGATGACAAAAGTATTCGTTCACGAAGTTGAAAAACTGAAAAAAAGAATTCTTACTCTCAGCTCGCAGGTGGAGGAGAATGTGGCGCTAGCCGTTAAAGCGCTGGTTTCCCGCGATGCCGATCTGGCAAAGAAGGTGATTGCAAGCGATACAGAGATCGATCGACAGGAAGTGGAGGTGGAAGAGGAGGCGCTCAAGATTCTGGCGCTGTATCAGCCCGTTGCCATGGATCTGCGGTTTCTCACTGCCGTGCTGAAGATTAACAATGATCTGGAGCGCATCGGAGACCTTGCCGCCAATATCGCCAAGCGCGCGCGACGGATTTGTAAAGTGCCTGAGGTGGTTATTCCTCCGGAACTGGATCAAATGGCGGTGAAGGCCCGTGAGATGGTTCACAACAGTCTCACCGCCTTTGTGAATCTCGATGCCAATCTGGCTAATCAGGTTCGTGAAGCCGACGACGAAGTCGATGATCTCTGCAAAGTGGTGAGTGATTTTGTTGCCGCGGTTGGTCAAAAAGATCCGGAGCATTTAAGCACGTATCTAAAGATGCTGCTGGCCGCGCGCAACCTGGAACGAATCGGAGACCATGCAACCAACATCGCTGAAGATGTTGTCTATCTTATCGACGGCGTGATCGTGCGCCACCAATCGCTCGACGAAGAGGATTAGTTTCCTGTAGAAAGGGTTCCATGGCTTCGCAAAACATATTGATTATTGAGGATGAAGAGGACATTCGCGAACTGGTTCGCTACAACCTCGAACGGGAGAAGTTTAAGGTGGATGAAGCCGCGTCCGGTGAAGAGGGGCTGAAAGTTGCCGCGCGCAGCAAGCCCGACCTGATTCTTCTCGACCTGATGCTGCCCGGCAAAGATGGAATGCAGGTTTGCCGCGAGCTCAAACAAAATGACGAAACCCGCGATATTCCCGTCGTCATGATGACCGCCAAGGGAGAAGAGAGTGATATTATTGCCGGCCTTGAGCTCGGAGCAGAGGATTACATTGTCAAACCGTTCAGCCCCAAAGTGCTGGTCGCCCGTGTCAAAGCGGTTTTGCGTCGCAAGACCGCCGCGCCGCCGCTGTCGGATGAGGATGTGCTGAGTATTTATGATCTGTGCATTCATCCCGGCCGGCATGAGGTGACCGTTAAAGGAAAGCCGGTCTCGCTCACCGCCAGTGAGTTCGGTGTGCTTCACTTTTTGGCCCGGCGGCCCGGCTGGGTTTTCACGCGCTATCAGATTGTCGATGCGGTTCACGGTGAAGATTATCCCGTCACGGAACGCTCCGTGGATGTGCAGATTGTCGGGGTGCGCAAGAAACTGGGGTCAGCCGGCGAATACATTGAAACCGTCCGCGGCATCGGCTACCGGTTCAAGGATATGGACTGATGCACGCAAAACGCATTTTTTGGAAACTCTATCCCAGCTACCTGATTGTCACGTTGCTGTCTCTAACCGCCGTGTATGTTATCTCATCCACTGCAATCAATCGGTTCTTCGAACAGCAAATAGAGAAAAATCTAACGGAACAGGCCTGGTTGATTAAAGAGCAGGTGACCGCTCCGATGGTAACGCGTGAAATCGAAACCCTCAGTCGGTCCGCCGATACACTCAGCGCCAACTCGTCTGCCCGCATCACACTGATTTTTCCCGACGGCATCGTGGCCGGTGATTCGGATAAGGCCAGCTCTGAAATGGGCAATCATCGCGACCGACCGGAAATCAAAGATGCGCTCGCAGGGCACGTCGGACAATCGCTGCGCTACAGCAACACACTGAAAAAAAACATGATGTATGTCGCGGTTCCGGTTTGGGTTGAGGGCCGGGTGATTGGAGTGGTCCGAACCTCCATGCCGATGACCGACATGGATCAGTTGATTGATTCCGTGCAGCACCGCATCACGTTCGGCGGACTGATCATCCTGTTTCTGGCCGCCGTGCTGAGCCTGATTGTTTCCCGGCGGATATCCCGTCCTCTTGAGCGCATTAAAGAGGGGGCCAAGCGGTTTGCCGACGGCGACTTTTCCTGTCGGCTGCACACCATTGGATCCACAGAAATCACCTCCCTTGCCGAAACCATGAACCAAATGGCCGAACAGCTCGAAGACCGGCTACAAACCGTCATCAAGGAAAAGAACCAGCGTGAGGCGGTTCTGTCCAGTATGGTTGAAGGCGTTCTGGCGGTGGATACCGACGGACACATCATCAGCCTCAATAAAGCCGCGGCGCGGTTTTTTCAGGTGATTCAGCCGGAAACCGCCAAAGGGCGCAGCATCGAAGAGGTCTTCCGGAACGTCAAACTGCAGAAATTCATCGGATCCGTTCTTAAAGGACAGGAAACCCTCGAGTGCGAGCTGACGGTTCAGCACAATGAGATTTATCACCTCCAGACCCGTGGCACCAACCTGCTGGGCGTGCAGGGCAAGCGCATCGGTGCTGTCGTTGTGTTTAACGATGTCTCCCGCCTGCGCCGCCTCGAAAACCTGCGCAGCGATTTTGTCGCCAATGTCTCGCACGAACTCAAAACCCCCATCACCTCCATCAAAGGCTTCATCGAAACGTTGCTCGACGGCGCAATGAACGATCCGGTCGAAGCGGATCGTTTTCTGAAAATTGTCGCCAAGCACGCCGACCGCTTAAATGCCATTATCGACGACCTGCTGATGCTCTCCCGGCTGGAGCAGGGCGGTAAAGAAGAGATGGAGATGCAGCAGGCCGGACTCGCCGGGTTGATGAGTTCCGCCGTCGAAGTTTGTGCTCATCGCGCCGAAAAAAAAGAGATCACCATTCAGGTCGAATGCCCCGACAACCTCTCTGCCAACGTCAACCCGCCACTGATCGAACAGGCGCTGATCAACCTGATCGGCAACGCTGTTAAATACAGTGCGGAGGGAAAAACCGTTACCGTGCGCGCAGATCGCGAGCCGGATGGAATTAACCTTTCAGTTACGGATCAGGGCTATGGTATTGCGTCCGAACATCTGGAACGGCTCTTTGAGCGCTTCTACCGCGTCGACAAAGGCCGTAGCCGCCAGGAGGGCGGCACCGGCCTCGGTCTCGCCATCGTCAAGCATATCGCGCAGGCCCACGGCGGAACCGTTTCGGTGAAAAGCACCTTTGGCAAAGGCTCCACCTTTTCCGTCTTTCTGCCAGCTTCTTGATCCTTTTCAGTCACAAAACACACGGACGAGTCATCGTTCAAATATACTATACCTTTAAAGGTGCGGTATATTCCCTGGCTAGTGAACGGCGAGTTTCAGCAGGCATTGAGCCAGCATGGAATCCGGTTGGCGGAGCTGAAAAACCTTACCCTGTTTCTGAATAACACCTCGGTCGGACAGGTTTTTCAGGTGCCGATTTAGAGGAGAAGAGGTCACACCCGAATGGCACTAAGTTAAGCTCGTTTCAACCAAATAACCTTCCCGTAGAGGCAACGGGAATACGAAGCTGAGCAATTAAAAAAGACCGTTATCGCAGAACGGATCAATCTTTCTTTCCTTCGTTATCTCCGTGTTTAAAACGGTTCCTGTTTGTTTCAAAACACCCTAACTTAGTGCCATTCAGGTCACACCCGTTTTTTAAGTAATGAATCAACGGCTTCATCAGAGGCCGCTAAACACCGGGCAATTTGAATGCGACGGTCATGAGTAAAGGCGGTTGCATCATGGATGATCGTCTCAAATGAGACCTCGTCATCATGACAACGTTTGAGTACAGGGATAAGGGTTTTGACGAAGAGGGGTTCGGGCCGACCAGTCGGCTTATAAAAAACCTTCAGCTTGCCGCGCTTCCGGATAATCAGTTCTTTTGCAGCCAGTTCCCGTAATTGATTACTGGCATTGGGTTCACTGATCCCCGTGTAAATTGCTACCTCACGGACACAGAGTTCCTCATCTTCAAACACATTCCACAAAAGCTGAAGCCGGGTTGAATGGGCAAGGGTTCTGCACATCTGACTGGCGGCTGTTTGAGGAGTACGCATAGGATTGCCTTCCTGTCTGTCACATCTCCTATACAAAACCTTTAAAGGCATGGTTTTTTAGAAAATAATCAACAGTGCAGAAAACTCCTTTTAGGGGATAAAAAACGAACGTTTTCCAGAGGTTGGAAAAGCTCTGACGGCCTGCTACAGTTATCTTCTATGAAAAAACAACCTCCAGAACCCGATGTGTGGAAATATGACCTCGCAAACGGATGGGAGGCGCTGGCCGGGCGCACCGATGACGACAACGATTGCCTCAGCCTGAAAACCGCAGCGCCGAACGACCTCTGGTTCCATGTGCACGGCCTACCCGGCAGTCATGTGATCCTGCGCGGGCCGGAAAGCGAAAAAGCCGACCCCGCCACCATTAAAGCCGCCGCGGCTATCGCGGCCTGGCACAGCAAGGCGCGTAATGCCGGCACCGTTCCGGTCTCCTGCACCGAAGCGAAGCACGTTTCCAAGCCGCGCGGTGCCAAACCCGGCACCGTCCACATCAAACGCGAAAAAACCATCAAAGTGCGCCCCGCGCTCCCAGATCCGCCTGCCTGATTTTCAAACAATGAGAACTGGCCGGTGCTTTTGACTTTCACCTTGTTCATTAATCCGTAAGCTCCCGCCCTTCGACTTTTCGACCCCAGACATTTAGACTCTTCTCCCATGATTGATTTCATCCAGGTCAGCAAACGCTTCGGCACCCAGGAGGTGCTCGATAAGGTCTCGTTCCGCGTCAACGCGGGCGAGCATGTGGGGGTGGTCGGCCCCAACGGGGCGGGCAAAAGCACCATTTTCAGCCTGATCACTGACGAGCTGTCCACCGACAGCGGCGAGGTGTCGCTGCCGAAAAATGTGCGGATCGGCCATTTGCACCAGCAACTGCATGCCCACGCGCAGGACGGCTCCGTACTGGACTACACCACCAATGCCATCCCGGAGCTCAAAACCATTGAGGCGGAAATTTATAAGCTGGAGCACGATCTTCTGGAGGCTTCCGGCGCGGAGCAGGAACACAAGCTCCACCGGCTGGGTGATCTGCAGCACGACTTTGAACACCTCGGCGGCTACGACATGAAAGCGCGCGCCGAAGCCGCCCTGAGCGGATTGGGTTTTAAAGAGAGCGAATTCGGCAACCCGTTTCGGTCGTTCAGCGGCGGCTGGCAGATGCGCGCCGAGCTGGTGCGCACGCTGATTGCTCAGCCCGACGTCCTGATGCTCGACGAACCGTCCAACTATCTCGACCTGCCGGCGGTGGAATGGCTCCAGCGCTTTCTGCGCGGCTTCGACGGCACCATGCTGCTCATTTCGCATGACCGCTACCTGCTCGAAAGCCTCACCGACCGCACGCTCGAAATCAGCGGCGGGCGGGTGGTTAAATATACCGGCGGCTACACCTACTATCTCAAAGAGCGCGAACAGCGTCATGCGCAGCAGGCCGCCGCCTACCGCAACTATGTGGAGCAAAAAGAGCACCTCGAACGTTTTATTAACCGCTTCCGCGCTAAAGCCTCCAAAGCCTCCCTCGTGCAGAGCCGCATCAAAATGCTAGAAAAGCTCGATGTGGTGCGTCAGCCCGCATCCGGCAACAGCCTTTCCAAACTCCGGATTCCGCCGCCGCCGCACTGCGGCGCGCAGATCATGTCGGTCGACAACATGAGCTTTTCCTACGACGAACAGCGATGGATTCTGCGCGACGTCAGTCTCGACATCGGCCACGGACAGAAAATCGCGTTGGTCGGCTTTAACGGCATGGGAAAAACCACGCTGCTGCGCGTGCTGGCCGGCGCACTGACCCCGCAGGAAGGAACCCTGCGCATGGGCCATAAAGTGGTGCTCGGTTATCAATCGCAGGACTTCGCCGAAACCATGCCGCCCAACCAAACCCTTTTGGAAATTGTCCGCTCGGCCAACTCCGCCGTGCAGGAACGCGATGTGCGCGGACTGCTCGGCTCCTTCGGCTTTCCCGGCGACGCGGTCAACAAACGCTCCGGCGTGCTCAGCGGGGGCGAAAAAATCCGCCTGGCCTTTGCCCGCATTTTTATCAATCCGCCCAACTTCCTGCTGCTCGACGAACCGACCACCAACCTCGACATTCAGGGGCGCGAAGCGCTGGAAAACGCCATCCGCGACTACAAGGGCACCGTCTGCTTTGTCAGTCATGACGTCGCCTTTGTGCGCGGCGCGGCCGACCACATCATTTCCGTCGCCGACACCGCCGTTACCGAATTCCCCGGCGGCTACGATTACTACTTGGAGAAGATGGGGCAGCTTGAAACTGGCCCCGAAGTCTCGGGGTCCGCCAAAGGCGGAAATGTCAAAAGTCAGAAGTCCTCCCCAACCCTGAACTCTGTGGCTCAAGCTCCGGTTCTTTCTGTTAATCCCAAAGAAGCCCGCAGGCTCCGCGCGCTCGAACGCGAGGCGCAGCAGAGCCTCAAAAAGCTGGAAACCGAAATGCACAAGCTGCAGGCCGAACAGCAGGTCTTAAATGAACAGATGGCCTCCGGTGATCCCGACCTGGATTATGCCGCCCTCGGCATTCAGCTTGCGCAGATCAACAAAAAACTCAACGCCGCGGAAGCGCACTGGCTCGAAGAAGCCGACCGGCTGGGGGCTTGATCATGAATCCGTTTGCATCCAGTCGCCTGAGTGAAATTTATGACGGGTTCGCTCCGGAATACGATCGGGGTCGGGCACTGTTTGACAATCAGTCGCAACTCGCGATGCTGGCGGAATGTATTCCGGGTTCAGCCGATGTGCTGGATGTCGGTTGCGGATCTGGAATGCCGGTTTTAAATTTTTCCCCCGAACGGGGCGATCGGGTGACGGGCGCCGATATCTCCCCCGCAATGCTGGCATTGGCCGCACAGCACGTTCCGGCGGCGCAGTTGATTCAGGCAGACAGTGCCGAACTGAATTTTAACGAAAAGTCCTTTGATTTGATTGTCTCGTTCTACTCCCTGTTTCATCTTGAAGTGGAGCGCCAGCTACAGGCATTTGCCCGGTTTTTCGGCATGCTTCGCCCGGAAGGGTTGGCCTGTTTTACACTCGCCTCGGAAAAATATACCGGTGCGCTCGAATTCTGTGGAACGAAAGTTTTCGCAGGCGTGGAGTTGCCATACGGCCACATCACTCCTGCGGCTTATCGCGAACATCTGGAAGAGATGGGGTTCACCATCGAGTCGATTGAACATCGAACCATCGGCGGAGAAACCATGCTCTGGGTTCTCGTGAAAAAATAAAACCGGCGTTCCGTTTTTCCTGACATTGGAAAAATTATGCACCCTTATGCAAGGAGTGGAACTTTTTGTCGAGGCGCTTGGCGGAGATTTTTCCGTCGGTTCGCACTTCGGGCGCGAAGCGGTTGATGCGGAATTCTTCGAGCATCATTGCCATCTCTAACAAGTCGTAGGCCGCGGCGAGGTTGGCGTTGGCGAGCAGCTCTTCTGTGAGCCGGTTTTGGTAAGGCTCAATTTCTTCCATCTTGCTTTTGTCGGCCGACGGATTGTTTCCGAGGCGTTCGATGCGAATGAGGAGGGCGCGCAGATAGCGCGGGAGGCGGCTGAAAACATCTTCCGTTCTGAGAAAGCCGGGGCGGAAGAGATAGTCGAGTTGAAATTCAATATCCTCGCGGGCCGCGGCGGGCAGGCCGTCGAGTTTTTCAATCACTTTTTGACGCTGTTCAATCAGCGTTTCGATTTCGACGGCCAGTTCGGCAACGGTGGCATAGAGCTCGCCGCGCGCGTTGGCGGCGCGGGCGGTGAAGGTGGGTTCGTCGCGGATCTCATCGCCGAGCGCGGTGACGATAGCGATATCGAGCAGGTCGTCGGCAAAATGTTCGTCGATGGTGTGCAGGGTGAGCCGGAGCAACGGGTTAAGCGGCAGGCGGTTGGCAACAATTTCCACCTGATCGGCCTGAACGATGCGGAAGAGGCGGGCCAGTCCGGCGCGGTGGGTGTAGCGTGCATCGACCTCGCTGAGGAACACGCGAACGCCGATGCTGGAGGTTTTGGCGCAGAGTGCGGGATAGCCTTGTGTTTGCTGGGGGCCGTCGGCGGTTACTTGCATGGGGAGGTCGTTTGTCGGCCAACTGGTTTTGGCCGGCCGCTCCCATTGGGCGAAGGCGGCTTCGGCTCCGCTGCGGTGGAGAGTCTGCCGCTGCCGGTCGGAGATGGCCGAGTGAACTTCAACGATCTCTTCGCCGTTGGTTTCGACGATTTTCATCTGAAGGTGCGCGGGAAGCGCGGCTGGGTTGAAGTCGTTTTCGTCGACGGGCAGGTCGTAGTTTTTTTGCAGGAACTGCGAAAGCGCTACGGTTAACGGCACTTGAACCATACCTTGCAAGGTATGGTTGAAATTTTTTACCGTTTGGTCGATGGGCTGGATGCGGGTGCGCAGGGTTTTGGGCAGCGTGCGCAGAAGGGCGCCGACTTTTTCTTCGAGGCGGCCGGGAACGAGCCAGTCGGTTGCCCCCTCCGGGATGAGGTTGAGTTTGTCGCTGGGGCAGAGCACGGCAACGCCGTCGAGTTCGTCGCCGGGTTCAAAGGTGTAGTGCAGGGGGAAGGAATGATCGCCGAAAGAGATGCGGTCGGGGAAGTCGGCTGCGGAGAGCTCGTCGAGCTGCGGGAAGAGGGCGTCTTCTTTGCGCATGGCGATGCGCGCGTTGGTTTTGCGAATCCATTTTTCCAAGGTTGGGACGGAATAAACATCTTTCGGGAGAGTGCGGTCGAAGTGGCGGAAGATGGCTTCGGTGTCGAGAAAGGCGCCGGGGCGACGCAGTTTTTCTTCCATTTCGTTGATTTCGTCGAGCATGGTCCGGTGGAGTTTAAGCCAGCCGCCGTTGGTGCGCAGGTTGCCGGGCACCATGCCGTCGCGGATGAAAATTTCGCGCGCCGCGGCGGGGTTGACGGGGCCGAAGTGGACGCGCCGTTCGTCGACCAGTTGCAGGCCGCCGGACATGATGGATTCTTTGGCGTAGACGAAGCCGTTGTCGGCATTCCAGTTCGGGCTTTTATAAACCTTTTTGCAGAGATGCGGCGCGACCTGCTCGACCCATGCCGGGTCGATTCCGGCGGCGATGCGCGCGTAGAGGCGGGTGGTTTCAACCAGCGCAAAGGTCATGATCCATTCGGGCGGCTTTTTGAAGAGTGCCGAGCCGGGGAAGATGAAAAAGTGGCGGTCGCGCGCGCCGGCAAATTCTGCGGTCTCGCCTTTGAGGCCGATGTTGGCCGGCAAGCCCGCCAGCAGACTTCGGTGAATGAGGTCGGAGTGTGCATGTTGAGCTTGCTGTTTCGATGGTCGTAATTGCTGCGCGAGTTCTCGCCGCAGGTTGGTCCATTCCTGGATGCGGCGGTAGTTGATGAAGTTGTTGCTGCACAGTCGCCGCCGTTTGCCTTGCGAGATTCCGGAATCCCGCTCCCTTTCGATAAAGTTCCACAGGTTGAGGATGGTGAGGAAGTCGGAGGCGGGATCGACCCACTGTTTATGGGCGAGGTCGGCGGCGTCGGCTTTTTCGGCGGGGCGTTCGCGAACGTCCTGAATGGAGAGGAAGGCGACGAGGGTGAGCACTTCGTCGAGCGCGCCTTCGGTTTTTGCCTGAAGGAGCATGCGTGCGAGGTGCGGATCGACGGGGAAGGCGGATATTTCGCGGCCGATCGGGGTGAGGCGCCGATGCTCGTCAATGGCGCCGATGTCGTAGAGCGATTTATAGCCTTCGTTCACGAGTGCGGATTGCGGCGGGTCGATCAAGGGGAACTCTTCGATGGGCGGCAGGCGCAGGATGTCCATTTGCAGGATAACGCCCGCGAGTGAGGTGCGGCGGATTTCGGGGTCGGTGTATTGCGGGCTGCCGTCGAGCGTTTCCTGGTCGTAGAGATAGATGCAGATGCCGTCGGTGACGCGTCCGCAGCGTCCGCGCCGCTGGCGGGCGCTGGCCTGCGAAACCTGCTCGATTTGCAAGCGCTGCACCTGTGTGCGCGGGTTGTAGCGGCTGAGCCGCACCTGCCCCGAGTCGATCACGTAGTGGATGCCGGGGATCGTGATGGAGGTTTCTGCCACGTTGGTGGCCAGGATGATGCGCCGCCGCCCGCCGACCTTAAAAACGCGCTGCTGTTCGCTCATGCTGAGCCGCCCGAAAAGCGGCAGGATTTCGGTGCCGGCCCACTGTTGGCCCTCCAGTTTTTTGGCGGCATCGCGGATCTCCCGCTCGCCGGGCAGGAAAACCAGCACGTCGCCGGAGTCGTCAACGTCCGAAATCCAGCGCATGGCGCGGGCAATGTGGTTGGGCAGCTCTTCGTCTTTGCGGGGCGGAAGGAAAACGTCTTCAACGGGAAATGCTCGGCCTTCGACTTCGATGACGGGGGCGTCGTCGAAAAATCTGGAAAAGCTTCCGGCGTCGAGCGTGGCCGAACTGATGATGATTTTGAGGTCGGGTCGGCGGGGCAGGATGGTTTTCAGGTAGCCGAGCAGGAAGTCGATATTGAGGCTGCGCTCGTGGGCTTCGTCGATGATGATGCAATCGTATTGCAATAGAAGGCGGTCACGCTGGGTTTCAGCCAGCAGAATGCCATCGGTCATGAATTTGATGATCGTTTCGTCGCAGGTTTGATTATCGAAGCGCACCTGACAGCCGACGCCTTTGCCATAGCCGGTTTGCATCTCCTCGGCGACGCGGCGGGCCATTCCCGTAGCCGCCAGACGGCGCGGCTGGGTGATGCCGATCCGGCCGGTTTTGCCCAGCCCGGCCTCGCGTACAATCTTGGGCAGCTGGGTGGTTTTCCCCGAGCCGGTTGTTCCGCAGATAATGGTGACGGGGCTTTCTTCAATAAGTTTTCGAATTTCGTCCCGTTTTCCGGAGATGGGAAGTTCTTCAGGGTAGCTGATTTTCAGCTGAACCTGACTGCGCTTCTCCGCCAGCTCGGTCCATCGGTTTGTTTTTGAGGGTTTCATGAATCGGGGAGGGTAGTTGACCCGTCTATAGAGCGACAAGGCTTTTGAGCGTGAAAGGTTTCCAATGCTTGCCACTTCCTTTGGTCGTTGCCGCGCAATCGCACGGCCTCTCTTCCGTTGCTCGAGTGGAAAGACGGAGTACCTGCGCCGTTGATTTAAAAAACTGCAGCCGCTCAAATCCCCATCTGCTTCGCGGCTTGGCGCGCAAGAGTTTTTTTACCACCCGTTACATCCTCCTTCGCATAAAGCTTCGGCGGACACGCTAGAGGGACATCCGAGTAAGGCAGAGAACATTTTAACCACTAATGAACACTAATGGCCGCGAATGGGCAAGTGAATCGAAACGTTCCGGAAGAAAACACCAAAATGAAAACGTGTTCTCATTTTTGCTGTTTAATCCCGAACCTGGTTCCGCTTAGCGGAACTCCGCCTGCGGCGGGTTTCGGTTCCCTTCAGATTGTATAGAAAACTACAGCCGACCGCTTAGAGAAATAGGGAACTCCACAGAAGGTAACCAAGGGAACAAGTTAGGCAGAATGATTAGGGGCAGAATAATTTTTATAACCAACTGCAAATGAATAAGTAATCATTTTGCCTATAAATCGTTCTGCCTATGGTCCATATCGGTTGAATCTTCTCCTTTCTAACTTGCAGTCGCTCAAATCCCTATCTGGTTTATCCTGTTATCCTGTCAAAAAATAAAAGAGAGTTGTTTATGGCTTCAATAGGAAAACTTAACTGGCTGCCGGTGCTGCGGTCCACGGACTTCGGCCTGCTCCTCGATGGCGGCGATCTGGGCGAAATCCTCATGCCTAACCGCTATGTCACCGACGAATGGAAGCCCGGCGACGTGGTGGAAGTGTTTCTGATGCTCGACTCCGAAGACCGCCTGACCGCAACCACGGAAAAGCCGCTGGCGATGGTCGATGAATTTGCGCTCCTGCGCGTGGTGGCGGTCACCGGCATTGGCGCCTTCCTCGACTGGGGCCTGCCGAAAGACCTGCTGGTGCCGTTCCGGGAGCAGAACATTCCGCTGCGCGAAGGGCAGTCGGTTGTTGTGCGCATCTATCTCGATGAACTCACCAACCGCATCGCCGCCTCCGCCAAACTCGATAAATTCCTCGACCGCGCTCAGCCCGACTATGCACCCGACGAAAAAGTGAAACTCTTGATCTGCTCCAAAACCGACCTTGGCTTCAAAGCCATCATCAACAACAAAAACTGGGGCGTCATTTTTCACAACGAAGTTTTCCAACCCCTAGAAAAAGGACAGCGCATCGAAGGGTACATCAAACAGATCCGCCCCGACGGCAAAATCGACCTCAGCCTCCAGAAACCCGGCGCCAAATCGGCCGGCACGCTCGCTGATGTGATCCTCGACTATATCAAAGAGCAGGGCGGCTTCATGCCGATCACCGACAAAAGCCCGCCGGAAGAAATTTATGCTCTGTTCGGCGTCAGCAAAAAAGCCTACAAACGCGCCATCGGCGGCCTCTACAAAAAGCGCCTCATCACCTTCGAAAACAACGGCACGAAATTGGTCGGGGGATAGACTGTAGACCTTAGGCCGTAGGCTTTAGGTGAAAGGTTAGAGGAACAGCCGAGTAAGTCAGAGAAGAGGGACAAACGGAAACGGTTCTATAATGGTTAATCTGAACTAGAAACTCGTTTCCATTCAGGTTAATCATTTCGAACCAGCCCCTTGCATGGCAGGGATTGCGGTCTGTAGCCGCATCCCGGTTTGTCCGAATAGAAACCGTCTCCATACTTTTCAGCCTCGGAGCCGCTCTGAATTTCTCTAGCGCAGCGAGTGGTAGAAATCCCCCTTCGTGCCTCAGTGGCTCTGTGCGAGATAATCTTCCAGATATTGGGTGGTAGAAATCTCCATCTGCTTCGCCGCTTGGTGCATAAGAATTTTGACCGCTAAACACGCGAAAGAAGCGCGAAAAAAAGAAGTCCTTTTCGCGAAAATTTAGCGTTCTTTGGCGGGCAAAAAACAGCCCCGGTTAAGTTCTTTTTAATAAATGGGTTGCCAGATAAAACGGTTCATTTCGCGAATAGGCACGAATGGGAAAGTGAATCGAAACGTTTCGGTTCCCTTCAGATTTCGGATGTCAACCCGTCTCTACTTTTGTGTATTTTGTGTTTTGAACCGTTCCCCTTTGGCACTATTTTCTTTCAGAAAATTATGCGTCGCTTCGCTCGCGCGTGGCAAAAACTCTCATCTGTTTTTCGGAGACAGGGTCACCCATTAGAGGTTCCGGTCAAACACAAAAAACCCTTCCATAGCCGTTTCTCAACGGCCCGCTGATTTTCTTTTTATTGATCGGGTCACCGTCGCTCCATCACTGAACGTCTCG
>JACKQG010001192.1_pt1 | contig 36529 bp, 36 predicted proteins | sample 8237621 | NCBI WGS metagenome assembly JACKQG01 (sample SAMN15677084, study PRJNA649215) | marine metagenome | biome: marine; feature: Black Sea; material: saline water; isolation source: suspended particulate matter (SPM) from the Black Sea western gyre | collected 2013-06-09/2013-06-10 | depth...
CCCGCCCGGGCCCGCCCCGCAACCCGGGCCCGGCCCCGGCCCCCCACCCCTCCCCCCGACCCCGCACCCGCGCGCGCCGCGCCCCCCCCCCGCCGCCCGGGACCGGCCATTGCCCCGCCCCCCCCGCCCGCGGCGGTTGCTCCCAAGCGCGCAGCCCCGAACCCCCTGTCGGCCAAACCGCCCACCGCCGATCCAAGCGTTCCCGGCGGTAACATGTTCCGGCTCAAGGACGACGCAAATGCCGCGCCGGCGGAAGCCCCTGCTCCCGTACCCCAACCATCGCCATCTGACGATCCGTATGCCGACCTGATTGACGCAGCCAGGGCGCCCCAGCCTGGACAACCCGCGAGGCAGAAATAATGTCCGCGATCACCGAAACCACCGGCAACGAACGCCTGGACGATCTTTTGCAAAGTCACCCGATGCCGTCCTGGCGGGTCTTTGCCTGGCCGGTCATGATCATGCTGTCGCTGCTGGTCACCTGGGCCTTTTTCGCCGAACTGGACGAAGTCGCGGTTTCCATTGGCGAAGTCGTGCCGCAAGGAAAAGTCCGGGTTATCCAGCATCTCGAGGGCGGCATCGTCGAGCGACTGTTCGTAACCGAAGGCGACACCGTCAAGGCCGGCGATACCCTGATCCAGTTGGACCAGTCCTCCACCGGAACCAACAAGGAAGAGTTGAGCGTGCGCCTGGACAGCCAACACCTCGTCCGCAGCCGCCTACTAGCCGAGGCCGAAGGCAAAAAATTGGTTTTCCCTCCAGAAATCGCCGCCAAACGGCCAACCCTGGCCGCCTCCCAGCGCCAGGCTTTTGATGCCCGCGCCCGGGAACTGGTTTCGACGCTCAATGTCCTCAAGGAACAGGTCAAACAGCGGGAACTGGAAGTCCAGGAACTGACAGCCCGGCAAAAGGCCGTCAATCGAAACTACAAACTGGCCAGGGAACGCCTGAAGATGTCGGCGTCCCTGTTGACCGAAGGTCTTACCGCGAAAATGACGCATCTGGAGTTGGAGGCCGAAGTGGAAAGCCTGGACGGTGAGATGCAAAGCCTGAAACCGTCCATTCCAAAAGTCCGGGCCGCCGTCGAGGAAGCAAAACAGCGCCTGCGGGAAGCCCAGATCCGTTTCCGCCGCGAAGCCCGCGAGGAACTGGGGAAAACCGAACAGGAAATCGCCCGAATCCGCGAAGTGCTTATCAGGGCCACGGAGCAGGGCTTTCGCGCCGAAATTAAAAGTCCCGTCTCCGGTGTCGTCAAAAACCTCCGCTTTAACACCATCGGCGGCGTTATCAAACCGGGCGAGCCGATATTGGAAATCGTGCCGACGGGGGAAAACCTGGTCGTGCAATCGCGGCTTAACCCGACCGACCGGGGCTATGTCTCGGAAGGACAAAAAGCCACGGTGAAGATCTCGACCTATGATTTCGCCCGTTACGGCGGGCTGGAGGGAACGGTGATCCAGGTTGCGCCCGATACCTCCATGGACGAAAACGGCCAGCCCTATTTCCGCGTCGTCGTGCAGACTAGCAAGAATTACCTTGGCCGCGAGGAAGGATCGCTGCCGATCGTGCCGGGTATGCAGGCCACGGTCGACATCCATACGGGCAAAAAATCGGTCATGGATTATCTTATCAAACCGGTGCTCAAACTGCGCCACGAAGCGTTCCGCGAACGCTAACGGCTCTGGCCTGCGTGATGCTGATGGGATATTTCAAAGCGCCTGGAAGATAAAAAAGTAAATCGTTGATTTTATTAGGGTGTTTATTTTTTTAAGGTTTTAGAAGTAAGGTTTTTGTATAAGGTTTAGGAGCCCCTTGGGGGGGAAACGTTCGAAGCGGCATTCAAGACCGCTGTTCATATTGCTCGGAATACAGGGGAAGGCATGTCAATCGCGACGGTGATCGGTTTTTTCGGGGCCATGGGCCTGTTTTTGAGCGCCGTTGTCACCGCGACAGACAACTATATGATATTTGTCAGCGCCTCCAGCCTGATCATGGTGGCGGGCGGGACATTTGCGTCTGCCTTCATATCGTACGAACCCCGGTATGTCATTTTGTCCTTCAAGCTGATCGGCAAGATCATGCTGTCGTCCGGCATCGGCCGCGACGTGCTGAAAAACGAGGTCGGACGCATCATCAAGTGGGCCTATACGATTCAGAAAAGCGGCATCCCGGCCCTTGAGGCGGAAGCCAAAAAAGCCGTACGGGGCGACAAGTTCCTGAAGTTCGGTGTCGATATGGTCATCAGCGGTTATACCGGCGATGAGGTCCGCGACATCATGACCACGACCACCGAAACCAGCTTCGGCCGCAACACGGTTCAGGTGGGCATCCTGCAGAACATGGGCGCGGCAGCCCCGGCGTTCGGCATGATCGGCACCCTGGTGGGTCTGATCATCATGCTCGACAGCATGGGCGGCGATCCCTCCTCATTGGGCCAGGGCCTCGCCGTGGCCTTGTGCACGACGCTTTACGGCGTGTTGTTCGCCCGCATCATCTTCCTGCCGGCGGCGACCAAGATTATGCAGCGCGAACAGATCGTCCGCTTCCGCAACTATCTTGTGACCGAGGGTCTGGCCATGCTGGCCGACAAGAAAAGCCCACGTTTCATCCAGGACAAGATGAACAGCTACCTGGACCCGGCCATTCACTTCAACATCGACAAGATGAAGCGATGACCCGGCTGACCGCCCGCCCCGTCTGCGTTTCCCGGCAACGGACTTAAACCCATGGCCGCGCCGAAACCCATCGAGGAAAAGGAACAAAAAGAAGACTGGCTGATCACCTACGCCGACGCCATTACCCTGCTGATGGCCTTTTTCGTCATGTTGCTGACGTTTGCCGAATACGACATCCCGGCCTTCGAAGAAGCCGCAGCCGCCATCAAGGAAAACCTGACCGGTCGGGAATCCACCAGCCCGATCCAGCTTTTGCGGATCGACGTCAATGACGTGGTCTTCAACATGCAGGCCGACCAGGTGGTCAAGGTCGAAACCGACGACAAGGGCATCGTCATCGAACTTGCCAGCAAGGCTTTCTACAAGCCCGGGTCCGCGGATATCCGCGAAGAAGCCCTTCCCGTGCTGGAAAAAATGTCGCAAACCCTGCTGGCGCCCCGCTACCTGTTCTACACCATCGAAATCGAAGGCCATACGGACGACGACCCGATCAGCACGCCGCGTTATCCCTCCAACTGGGAACTGTCGGCGTCCCGCGCCACCGGGATCATCCGCTTTCTCATCTCCCAGGGTTTCGACGCCACCCGCATGCGGGCGACCGGCTATGCCGATACCAAACCGAAGGCGCCCAACTATGCACCTGACGGCTCGCCGATTCCCGAAAATAAGTCCGCCAACCGGCGCACTGGCATTCGTGTTTACCCCATGTCCCTGGCGAAAAAGAAGGCTTACGAGGAAGTCTTGGCGAAGCGGGAAGAAATGGAACTGGAAAAGAAGGCCGCCGAGTCCGGAGGGACACAGGCGCTTCCGCCTCTGGAACAGAAGAAGTAGGAAAATTAGAATTCCATCTCCATGCCTTCCCGGCAAACCATGTTACCGTCCCAGGCGGCTTTCGCCTCCTCAGCCAGCTTGTCCATGAAATCGTCATCATGGGACGGCTCATGGTGGAAGATGCCGAGCTTTTTGGCATTGGCTTCCCGGCAAAGGCGCATTCCCTCGTTCCAGGTGGAATGCCCCCAGCCGATCTTGGTGAGGAATTCCTTTTCCGTATAGGTGCTGTCGTAAATTACGAAATCGGCGCCTTCTATCAGGCCGAGAATGTTCTGGTCCATCTCGCCCGGTATATGTTCCGTGTCGGTAACGTAGACGACCGATTTTCCTTCGTATTCGATGCGGTAGCCCGTCGCCCCGTTGGGGTGGTTGAGCCGCGCCGTCGAAATCCTGACGTCGTCAAAAATCTTGATATCTTCGCCGGCCTCGAAATCGTGATACCTCAGGTCCGCCTGCATGGCATCAAGGGGGACGGGAAACACCGGGTTGTGCATCTGGGTCGACAGGACGTCCTGGATGCCGTCTTCGTCGCCCAGGTGGCCTGCCATGATGGTGATGGCGTTTCCTGGAATATAGGCCGGAGCGAAAAACGGGAAACCGTTGATATGGTCCCAATGGGTGTGGGTGAACAGAATGTGTGAAACGGACGATCCGCTCTTCATAAGGGAGTCGCCGAAACTGCGGATTCCCGTTCCCGCATCCAGCACGAAACAACGATCGCCGGCCCGCACTTCGATACAGCTGGTATTGCCGCCGTATTTCATATGATCGGACGTCGGGCAGGCAATGCTCCCGCGGACCCCCCAGAATTTTATTTTCAGCGACATTCCACCCGTTTCTTTCCCCCGTACTCAAATCTTTTTTAAGGCGATTCCCTGCGCCCACTCACCCGGCGCAAGAGCACCGCCAGGGGCAACCCGCTGCAAACACCCCCTGCCGAAAGATATAGTGATATCCCTTATACCCTGAATCAACCCGGAAGGATGTGTTGAGTATCACTATTTGCTGACGGCTACCTGACGCCCGAGCGTTATTTCCGCCAAACCGTCCGCCCGGCCCCGGTTTACGGCAATTTCCAGCAAGCCATTGGAATTTTCATAACAGAAAGGCGCCCCTTCGGGAACATCGGAAAATGTTTCCGCGCGCGGGATCGGGCGCCCGGCGACGCTGATGTCCGCATCCTCGGGAACAGCACCGTAGCGCAACCCCGTCATGGCATTTCCAAAATCGTCCAGATAGATGATTTCCGACAAATCGTCGGGCCAGTCCGGACGGCAAATTACCTTGAGCGGTCTCTCCCGGAAGTCCGGGCCTTCCGGTGCCTCGCCCCTGGCCAAACGGGCAGTTATGGGAGCAAAGAGATCGCGTCCATGAAACGTCGCCGAAAGCCGTTCCGGCCGCCAGAGGATATCCCACCATTGCGGCTCGGAGGCCGCATGGCGGATAATGATTTCAAACAACCCGTTATCCGGCCCCACATACCATCGCCCGTCGGCTTCCAGGACACCCGCTTGACGCTCGCCGCCGACACCGGGATCGACAACGGCGAAAAACACAGCCCCCGGAGGGAACTCGCCGCAAAAGGCCGACAGCAGATAGGCCGCGGGTTTCGGATCATAGGCCGGTGCGTTGGCGAAGAGATCGATAACAGGAACGCCCGGCGCATCCCGGTGCAGAACATTCCGGACCTGTCCCAGATAAGGCCCGTTCAGGCCGTAATCGGTAAAAAGGACAATCATCTACCGGGCATCTATCGGGGCGGCCTTTTTCATAAGGTAAAGTTACGCAACAGGCTCCTGCGCCACCGCGTCTTGTACCGCGGCTTGAACCTTGTCAAAGGCGCGCACCTCAAGCTGGCGGACGCGTTCACGGCTGATACCGAACCTTTTACCGAGATCCTCCAACGTCAGCGGATTGTCGCTGAGACGGCGTTCGGCAAGGATCTCGCGTTCGCGGTCCGGCAGCCCCTGCATGGCTTGTCTGAGGATGGCGCTGTGATGCGACAGTTCCTCTGCATCGGCCAACTGACGTTCGGGGCTGGGTTCATGGGCGACCAGGGTATCCTGGAATTCCATGCCTTCGTCATCCATCGACATGGGCGCATTCAGCGACAGGTCACGGGACGACAGGCGCCGGTTCATTTTGGTGATCTCATCGGACGAAACATTCATCACATCCGAAAGGCGATCGGCCTGTTCGGGCGAGAGTTCGCCGCTATCGAGAATGTTCAGGCGGCTTTTGATGCTTCTGAGCGAGAAAAACAGCTTTTTTTGCGACGATACGGTACCCAGTTTCACCATCGACCAGGATTTCAGAATGTATTCGGTGATCGAGGCCTTGATCCACCACATGGCATAGGTGGAAAGGCGGAAGCCCAGTTCCGGATCGAACTTCTTGACTGCCTTCATCAAGCCGATATTGCCTTCCGATACCAGGTCGGCAACGGGAAGGCCATAGCCACGGTATTTCATCGCCATCTTGGCGACGAGCCGCAAATGCGACGTTACCAGCTTGTGAGCGGCATCCGTGTCGCCCTCATCCCGCCACTGCCTGGCTAAGGACTGTTCCTCATCCTTTTCCAGGATGGGAAAGCTCCAGACCTCGCGAAAATACAAGGACAGACCGCCCTCGACTGGAACCGCTGGTAAAGTTAATGCCGCCATAACTGTATTCCCCTTCTCTACTTGTTCGGCCGGAGACCCGGAACGTACCGGCACCGGCGACTGAATGCTTCGAACCTATTCGGACAAAGTGCCCAAATTATGGTGATCAGGCCGCTTAGGTTCAGGGGATAAAAAAACGCGCACGCTGCCTTCACCGGGTGCAGGCAAAACGGGCACGTAAAATGCGAAACCGCACATGGTCATATCCTCCATTCGAAGCAATACGCCTATTGGCCCACCTAACGGTCAGACCGAGTATCTGTCGACCCCTTTTGGGCACCGACAGGAATGATATTACACTTTTCCGGCAAAAAGTCAAAGAAAAAAACAGTAACTCGTTGATATAAAACAATTTACTTAAAAGATTCGGGCGCAAAAAATAGCTTAGGCGCCCGTCTTAAAAGTTAACGTTTGGACGTTAAGGTCTTATTGAGCGGAGGGCTGGTTGACGCCGGCCAGAGGCTGATTGAAGTCCTCGGGCGTCAGGTCGTAGCTCAAATCCGGGATCGGCGGGAGTTCAAGTTCCGAACCGTTGCTGATTTCAGCCTTACGCTTTTGCCGATACAGGCTGCGCACGGCCGCATAATAATCGACGGAGGTCTTCTTGACCTGATCGAGTTCGTCCACGATACCGGCGTACTCGTCGATTCCCTTAGCCCCGGTGAGGGCGTAGGACAGCCCTGTCTGGCTGGTGTTGTCGATCCACAGGCCGACAGGATCGAAATAAGAATCAACAAACATCTTGCCGATGGCATCGCGCGGGTTGGACGGGCCGAAGATCGGCAGCACCAGATAAAAGCCTTCACCGACCCCATGAACCGCCATGGTCTGGCCGAAATCTTCTTCGTGTTCTTCGATGCCGACCTCGGACGCCACATCAGCGATGCCGATAATGCCGAACGTGGTATTGATCATCGCCCGACCCAGCGTCGTGATCGCGCGGTCCAGTTCCCCCTGAAGGAGGTCGTTAACGAAAACAACGGGTGCGGACAGGTTGTCCAGGAAGTTACTGATGGCCTGGCGGACAGTGACGTTGACGATTTCGTTATAGAATTTAGCGACCGGGCGGAAAAACGCATCCTGCAGGAGTTCATTGAACTCAAAGATCACTCGATTGATCGGTTCCAGAGGGTCATTGACGTCTTCGTTATTCTGGTTGGAGGCGATTTCGGTAGCCTCGCCTGGCACGCCAACATCGCCGCCGTTGACGACAGACAGATCATAGGAAACGGAGAATTCCTGTTGCCCGGCGAAGGATGGTGCCGGAGCGACAAAAGCCACCGAAAGAGCCAGCATCAAAATAGCGCAGTGCCTACTTAACGATCGAATTTTCAGAAAGGCCATCAAGTCGTATCCCGATAAGTTATCCTACACTCTGCACAAGATATCTTTCCGGGCTTGAAGTCCCAGAAAAGGCACAAAATCTATAGTACGCTTTTAGGGGAAGTTTCGACTTCCCGCAACTACCTTTTCGTAACAACCCAAGCGCCCCGCTATGCGTTCCTGTCAGAGAATTCCTTAAGTCCCCCTGAAAGTAAGCCTCTATGGTTAATATTGTCTTGCCGGAACTCAGGCTTTAGTGTCTTGAGCATAATAATAAATCAAAAAGCCAGGGGACATATGTTTTACGCCTTCAAAGCCTTCAATGAATTGATTTTGCTTGTTTTTTTAACTCTTCTGCCAATAGCTGGAGGCTCGGCACAGGATGCCCGTGCGGCGGAACCAAGCCCCGGCGATACAGAGCGGAAATTTCAGTCCAGTCTTCTTGCCGTCGTGAAGGAGGCTGAAGACCTTCGCGTTCAGCAGCGTTTCGACCGTCTCGAGCCCAGTGTTGAGAAATTGTTTCATATGCCCCTGATTGTTCGAATCGCCTCCGGAGAATACTCGAAGCAGGCGACTGGCTCGGTACGCCTGAAACGGGTCACCGACATCAGCGCATTGATGGTGCACCGCTCCGAATCCTACCGCCTGCTGATGGAGCCGGATGTCGAGCGATTAACTGCTGCCCTCGGCGACAAGGCCGACCAGATGACCCCCGGCAACCGCGAATGAAGGAAAAAACCTTACCAATGGAGACCGTCGGGAGCGCGCTGGATAACTGGAAGGACATTTGGAGTAGCAAGTCGGCCGGTTATTCCATCGCTAGCGATGGATCCATGACGGATCTCCTGCGGCTGGACGGATTCGACTCCGGTATGGGCTACATCAGTCCCGAGAACTGGTTCGAGTACGTGCGGCAGACTTGCGAGACAATTGGACTGGCGACCGACGACGAGTTTTTAGAGGTCGGGTGCGGAGCCGGTGCGTTCATGCATGCCCTGTCTCCATGTCCCAGGATACAAGTTGGGGTAGATTATTCGGCGAACCAGATAAAAATGGCAAAAGAATTTAAATCAGAGCAAATGATGTTCTTTGAGAAAGACGCAAATGATATTCATACATTAGAGAAAAAATTTGACGTCGTACTTGTCAATTCCGTCATTCAATACTTTCCATCCATGGATTATTTCTTGGAATTTTTCGGAAAAGTTGTCGCCGTCCTGAGGGATGGTGGGCGCGGCTGTGTGTTGGACATAAACGACATCGAGAAAAAGGACGAATACACGCGCAGGCGTTACATCGAACATGGCGGGAAAAAGAAATATCTGGAGAACTACAAGGGTTTGAAGCACGCCTTCTATTCCAGGGAGCAAATCCTTGAAATATTGGAGCGTCTCGGGGTTGGCTCGGTAAGGATAGAGGATCAGTTTATCAGAAATTGTCGGGTCAGTGAGTTCAGGTTCAATGTTTTTTTCGAGAAGTAAGCATAATTTTTTTATGGCCGGCAATGTCATGGCCTTATTGGCGAAGATCCGTTTGTTATCTTTTTCTCTCCATGAACGGCGGTATTCCCGGATGGCGTTCAGGCCACGCGTCAAGACAGCGGGAGATGGTCCGTGAGCACTGCTCCGGGTCAGTCGCCGGCGCTTCCCTTGGTCCGCCATCTAGCGGCAGGGGTAACCCCTTGGCTTGCACGATCACCGCTCAGTGCCAACCAGGTGACCTTCCTTTCGATGGGTTTCGGGCTCTGCTGTGCCGCGGCAATGGCACGGGGCGAGTGGGCGTGGACGCTTGCCGGGGCACTTATGCTGGTGTTCTCCTACGTTTTGGATAGCTGCGACGGCGAAATCGCCCGCCTCAAGAATCAGTGTTCGGAGTTCGGCAAACGCCTGGATAGCTTCGCTGACTGGATCGTGCACGTCACCTTTTTCGCCGGACTTGGCGTCGGGGCAAGCCGCAACAGCGGCGAGGAATTGTGGCTGTGGCTGGGTTTGATCGCCGCCGCCGGCGGCACCATCAACTATATCGTCGGGTTTTTCCTGGAGGTCCGCGACAAAACCCGCACCGATAATCAGCCGGTGGCTTCGGGTTCGGCCGAGTCGCACCGGGATCCGGAAACCCCGATGGAGTGGGCCGTGTTCGTCTTCCGCGAGCTGACCCGGGCCGATTTCTGGCTAATCGTACTCGCCCTCTCGATTTTCGACTACACTTGGGTATTGCTGCCCGCCGGGGCGATCGGTGCCCATATCTATTGGGCGACCCAATTCATCGGTTGTGCCAGAGAATTCTACACGTGACGGGCCGGAAGGGGTGTCGCCGCGACACACGAACATCTAATTACAATGTATTTATGGGGACATGACCTATTCCCCTGTGGTTAATATTGTTTTGAGGCACTTCACCTTTTAGTCTCAAAAAATAATCTGAATAAAAATCCAGAGGGACATTTATGATTCGTTGGTTTTTTAACATTAAGGCATTTATTTTACTTGCGCTTCTTGCCGCAATACCGACCGGCGAGGCTTTCGCCGGGTCGCCGGGGGAAACCGTCGAACGCTTCCAGGCAACCCTGCTTGAGGTCATGAAGGGGGCCAAGGCGTCCAATATCCAGCAGCGTTACAGCCTGCTCAGTCCCAGCGTCGAAAAAGCCTTTCATATTCCGTTGATGGTTCAGATCGCTTCGGGAAATTACTGGAAACAGGCGACAAACACGGAACGCCTGGAACTGGTCAACGCCTTCCGGCGGATGAGTATTCTAACCCTGGCCACCCTGTTCGACGGATATTCGGGCGAAATTTTCAAGGTCGTCGAGGAAAAGCCCGGCCCGCAAAAAACCACGCTGGTGGGCACGGAACTGATCAAAGCGGACAAGTCAAAGGTTGAAATCGCCTATGTGACCCGCCCGTTCCCAAAAGGCTGGCGCATCATCGACGTTATCGTGGATAGCGGCATCAGCGAATTAATGGTACGCCGGTCCGAATACCGCCAGACACTTAAAAAGGCAGGAATTCCGGGCCTCATCAAGCTTCTGAACGGCAAGGCGGACGAACTGGCCTCGAATTGACCGGGCCTTGCGTATCCCCTTCCCTGCCCCTTTATCGCCACAAATCACACCTATAAAACCGCCCATGAATCGAACTCGACGTATATTTGTCACCCGTATATTTACCGCCCTTTGTGTGACCCTCTGTGTGACCCTAGCGGCCTGGATTTTCGTGCCCGTAACACAGGCCGCCGACCACAGCCCCAGCCAGATCGTCACCGCCTTTCACGACACCCTTTTGGTGGTAATGAAGGAAGCAAAAGCCCTCGGCACCAAGGGCCGCTATAAAAAACTGGCGCCGCGAATCGAAGAGAGTTTTCACCTCCCCCTGATGACGCAGGTTTCGGCAGGCTCCTATTGGCGCAAGGCGACGAAGGAACAATCGAAAAAGCTGGTCACTGCCTTTTCCCACCTTTCCATCAGCACCTATGCATCTCAGTTCGACGGGTATTCGGGGCAATCCTTCGCCACCCGGAGCGTAAAACCCGGCCCCCAGAACACCATGCTGGTGAAAACGCAAATCCTGGATCCGGACTCCAAGGCCGTCGACATCACCTACGTCACCCGCAAGATCAAGAGCCAGTGGCGGATTATCGACGTGCTTCTGGATAACGGCATCAGCGAACTGGCGGTCCGCCGGTCCGAATACCGCCGGATATTAAAAACCGGCGGTATCGAAGGGTTGATTGCCACCCTCAATGCCAAAGCCGATCAATTGTTGGTTAATTAGGCCTCATCCGCCTTCGGGGATTTAATCGAATACAGCGCGCCGACGGCGAAACCCCAGACAATCCAGATTATTTCACGAATACGCCGGATCACCGAGACCGCAAGCCCGAGCGGCGCGGACCCCGTTATCGCCCCGCAAACAAGCAGGAAGGCCCCTTCCTGAACGCCAATGGCGGCGGGGATGAAAAACGCCCCGGTCCGCACCATTTGCGCCACCGCTTCGATAATCCAGGCCTCGGCCCAGGTTATGGGACGGTCCAGAAAAACCAGGGCGAAATAGATTTCGACCACGCCCAGCATCCAATTGATCAGGGCCAGGGTAAGGGCGGCGGCGAAGCGGCCTCTGGTCATGGTGTAAAAATGAACCAGCCGTTCGTCCATGTCATGAATGTGGTGCAGGGTATCCTCAATCCGCCGGCCGATGCGCCACTGGCTTAACCAGGTCCCCGTCAGCGAGGAAATAGACAGGCGCTGAATGACGAAAAAAAGGAAAACCCCGATCGCGAAAGCCAGCAGACCGGCCCCGGCGACATATTCATAAACCCGAGGCAAGGCTTGGGCCTGAATCATCAGGGCGAAACCGCCGATCAGAAAAATCACCAGGGCGATCATGTTGATGGTCTTGGCCAGGATCAGCGATGCCGTGCCTTCGCGGTAATCAATACCGTAGTGGGACTTCATCATTAACGCCTTGACCGGTTCTCCGCCCATGCCGCCGGCGGGGATGACCGCGTTAAAGGACTCGCCGACCATGCGCAGTTTCCAGATCCGATAGGCCCAGACGAAATCCAGCGGCACGCCCCGGATGGTTAATTGCCAGGTAATGGAATCGATGGCAAAGGCGGCGAAATAAATCCCGACAAGGACCAGGATACCGGAACCGACTTTCGTGACATGGGCGGCGACTTCGGCGAGATCGATTTCCGCCACCACCAGGCCCAGCAACAGAAGGCCGAGGGCAAAATAAAATATTTTAAGGAAACGCATCTCGTTCAGGACCGGCTATACATGATAGTCACGGGCGCCGCGGATGAATTGGGTGGCCCAGTAGGCATGCGCGCCGACCGCCGCCGTCGGCAGCAATACCCAAGCCACATCGAACACCGCCAGCGCCAAGACGATAAAACAGAAATCCGCCCGGCTCAGCTCGCGAAAGGCGAAAAGAACCCACTGTTTCCAGTTTTCCAGCGACGGGTGCTCCTCATCACCCCCCGTCGAGGCTTGATCTTCAAATTCGGCCCCTGCATTTTCGCTTTCCTTGCGGCTTTCCGCTTGAAAGCGGACTTCCATGTAAAGGGCGATGAAGTAGTTGATAGAACTTCCCGCCGCACCGACCCATCCAAGCCAAAACCACAGGGAATTACCGGTTTCGCTCTCGACGCCGATTCCCAAAGCGGCAAAAAAAGTCGCATGAACCAGCCAGTCAACAAAGGTATCGAACTTGTCACCGAATTCCGATGTCTGGTTTTTGATTCGCGCCACCTCGCCATCGCAGTTATCGAGCACGTAACAAAGGAAAAACAGCCCCGCGCCGATCAGGGTGGAACGAAACCCCCCTTGGGCAAGGAACCAGTTTCCATACAACCCGACCAGCAGAGAAACGGCGGTAACCTGATTGGCGGTAATCGGAAGCCGGGCCAGACGTGGGGACACCTGCGTCGAAATCTGCCGGATTAAAGGAAACAGAGTCACGGGACGTTTGATGACCATAGGGGAAGCGTCGGATGAAATTTGAGTCACGGGTTTGCTTTTCCTGTTTTCGCTATCGGCCAAACATTCATCAACGCCGGCAATACCACAAGGGTGCACACCAGCGAAAGCGTAATGGCGATCGTCAGCAACAGTCCCATGGACGACGTTCCCGGATGGGACGACAAAGCAATACTGCCGAACGAGCCGATGGTCGTCAAAGCACTGAACAAAATGGCGCGTGGCGTAGACGTTTCAAGCGCCCCTCTCCCATTCCCTTCCACCCCCTGTTGTTCGCGTTCCCGCACCACAAGATGAATTCCCCCGGCGACGCCGAGACCGAACAGCAGCGGCAGGACGATAACGTTGGCGAAATTAAACGGCAGTCCGAAAACCATGGAAGCGGCCACCGTCAGCACCGCCGCCAGCAGCAATGGAACGAACACCAGAACCGCATCCTTTAGGCGCTTTAGCACGACAATCAGGATCAGGGAAATCAGCGTCACGGAAACCACCCCGGCCAGCCAGAAGGCCCGGACCACCGTATTCCCGGCCTCCAGGATCACCACGGACGAGCCGGACGCCTTCGGCGCGACTGTCCTCACGGCGTCGACAAAACGGGCCAGCGCGTCGCGGTCGCGCAAATCTTCCTTGGCATATACTTCCAGCTTGGCCCGGCCATCGGCGGCGATCTGGTTGTCGCGGATATCCGCCGGCAGGGACTTCAGGGTGACCGTTTTGGCCCCCAGCGCCGTGTTCAAAGCTTCCAGCCGCCCCGGCAGCGCCCGCAACAGGCGGGCTTCATATTCCGTGAGGATGGCCTGTCCGCCGGCGCCCTTTGCGCCCATAACTTCGAACATGCCCGCCAGCGACTGCCTCAGCGCGACAGCGGCCTTCTTTTCCGGACTGTCCCCCGGCCGTCCGGCCAGGGCCTTCAGCTTGCCCCGGAATTTCGCCAGCGCCGCCTCACGGTCTGTCGGGCTGGGCGTTGCCGTCTTTCCGGCGGCCGCGAAGGCGGGGCCCAGGAACAGCGCCATGGTGGAAATAACTTCCAGTTTTTCCAGCTGATCGGCGGGAACGTAATCGGCCAGGGTGGCGGTCCCGTCGACAAGATCCAGCAACTTCATTTTTTCCGCCAAAGCCTTGGCTTCATCCAGATTGTTCGCAAGCACGGTGACCGAATAGGGGTTGGTGCGGTTGTCCGCCATCAGGTCGAGAACCGTGGCTACGGATTCCGTATCCGGGTCGCGTAGGTTCATCGGATCGAAATCAAACGCCGCACGCGGCAAAACCAGCACCGCCGACACCCCGGCGATCAGGGCCGCCAGGATCACGGTGCGGCTGTGGTTTTGAATAAAAGTTTGAACGGCCAACGCCCCGGCAGACGCTATTACGGGCGCTTCATCGACGCCCCGTCCAGCTAAGCTGGGCATCACCGTCAACAACGCCGGCAACACGGTCATATTGGCGAACAGGGCCACGAACATGCCGGTTCCGGCAATCAGGCCCAGTTCGGCAAGCCCCAGATAATCCGTCGGCAGGAACGAATAGAAGGCGATGGCGGCGCTGATGGCGCACAGCGTCAGCGCGCCGCCGGCGTTGCGCGCGGCACCGGCCAGGGCCTCCTCGTGGGTGTTGCCCGCATCCAGGCCTTCACGGTATCGAAGCCCGTAATGGATACCAAAATCAACGCTGAGGCCGATAAACAGAACCGCGAAGGCCACCGAAATCAGGTTCAGCGTCCCCAGCGCCAGAATGGCAAACGCCGCCGTCCACACCAATCCCATAATCAGGGTCGCCAGGGTCGCCAGAACCAGCCGCTTGGACCGCAAACCGATGACCAGCAGGCCGATGACCAGGACAAGAGAGACAATCCCGGCCAGCCCCATGCCCTTTTCCACGCTTTGCAGTTCCTCGTGCGACAGCGCGGCGGAACCGGTCAGGCGAACCCGGACGCCGTTGTCCGGTGTCAGGCCAAGGCCTTCCACGGTGTCGCGTACGCCCTGCATGGCCGCTGCGGCGGGCGCCAACGAGCCGAAATCAAGAACCGGCTGGATCAACAGCACGCGGCGGTTGGCCAGCACTTGGTCCTCTTTCGCCTTGGCCCCCGACATCAGGTCCTGCCAGGACATATCCCGCCACTGGCCCAACGCCTGGGCATGGGCGACGTCCGCCATGGCATTCATCACGGTGGCGATCTCGATGGGATGTTCGCTTTTCTCTTTCAGCGCCTCGTCTACGGCGAGGCTCAGCATTTTCAGGAACCCGACCAGACTGGGGTCACGCCACAGGACGCCGAGGAACGGCTGCGCTTCGGCCAGGCGATCGCTCAGCACGTAAAGCTCTTCCAGGTCCATGTACAGGAACCCGTTACGGCGGAAGAAGTCGCTTCCCGCCGGGTCGTCGACGCGGCCGTACTTTTTTGGCTCGGAGCGTAACCGCTGAGCCAGCGCGCGGGCCGCGTCATCGGCCACGTCCGGCGTCTGACCGTCGATGACAATGACCAGGTTGTCGGAGAACTGCGGAAAGGCCTGCGACAACGCTTCGCTGTTGCGGCGGAAATCCAGATCCGGCGACAGCATATCCTCGGTATCGGTGTTGATGCGGATATTCTCGGCCAGATAGACAGTTGCGCCCGCCGTCAACAAGACAGACGCGAGCACCGCGCCCCAGGCGAAACGGGTGACCTGGCCGGTCCAGCGGACCAGAGCGTCACGGTAGCCTTGGGAAATTCCCTCAAACATATTGGCGCCGCTTATAGACCCGTTGCCCCATCAGGAACAAGACCGAGTCATGCCGTCTCTCCCGTTCCCTTGCGCCGGGGCGGCAGCGGCGTCGCCAGTTCGTCGCGGAAAAATCCGGCCAGCCGCTGGAAGTCCGCCTTGCCCGGAGACGAAGCCCGCCAGGCAAAGCCGACCTGCCGGGATGAGGCCTTGCCCGCCAGCGGGCGCACCTGAACCTTCGTGCCACGGATGATGCCGGCATCGATGGCCATTTTCGGCAACAGCGTCAAGCCGAGGCCGTTGTCCACCATCTGCACCAGTGTGTGCAGACTGGATGCCTGAAACTCCCCGGCGGCGGGGCCCTTGGTACCGCCCCCTTTCCCGCCACTGACCGCGAGGGCGTGTTCGCGCAGGCAATGGCCCTCCCCCAGCAGCATCAATTCCTCGGCTCTCAGGTCCGCCACGGTCAGGCGTTCGCGCCCGGCGCACCAATGGCCATCGGGGAACGCCACCCAGAACGGGTCTTCGGCGAATATCTCCGTTTCCAGTCCCTCCAGGGAATAGGGAAAGGCCAACAACAACACATCCAGTTCACCACCGGCGAGACCGTTCAACAACCGTCCCGTCTGGTCCTCGCGCAGATACAGTTTCAGGCCCGGATGTGTGTCCCGCACCAAAGGCATCACGCGCGGCAACAGAAATGGCGCGATGGTCGGGATGACGCCGAGCCGCAACGGCCCCGACAAGACATCCCCGGACGCGCTGACCAGATCGACAATATCGCCGACGTCCGTCACTACGCCGCGCGCGCGTGTTACCACGTCGAGCCCCAGCGGCGTCATCATCACGGAACGCCGCGTGCGCTCGACCAGCACCCGGCCGAGCATGGCTTCCAGTTCCTTGATCGACGCGCTAAGCGACGACTGGGTGATGAAGCACGCTTCCGCCGCGCGTCCGAAGTGACCGTTCTCGGCGACGGCGATCAGGTGACGCAACTGGGTCAACGTCGGCAAAGTGCGGTAGGCGGTCATGCTGCGATCCGGTAAAGGGAGAAACTAATTAATCGATTTTATCAATTATAGTAACAAAATTAACTCATTTTACCAATTTATTATACCGCCCTATTGTTTGCCTGTCCGGGGCGGACGCCCCACCCCGATTTTCACCGCATACAAAGGAACCTACCCCATGCAAGCCATGCAAACCGCCACCGAAACGCCCATCGTCCCCGAAGCCACCTTCCGCACCCGCGTGCGCAACGAGAAACTGGACGGTGACAACCCCTTCGAATGGAAAGACCTGACCAGCAGCGATATTTTCAAAGGCAAGCGTGTCGTCCTGTTCGCCTTGCCCGGCGCCTTTACACCGACCTGCTCGACCAGCCATTTGCCCCGCTACGAGGAACTTCACGAAGACATGAAGGCCCACGGCGTCGATCAGGTGATCTGCTTGTCGGTCAACGACGCCTTCGTCATGTTCCAATGGGGCAAGAGCCAGAATGCCAAAAACGTCTTCCTGCTGCCGGACGGCAACGGTGAATTCACCCGCAAAATGGGCATGCAGGTGGAAAAGTCCAACCTCGGTTTCGGCCTGCGCAGCTGGCGCTATTCCATGGTCGTCAACGACGGCGAAATCGAGAAAATTTTCGTCGAACCGGGCTACGGTGACAACGCCGAGGACGACCCCTTCGAGGTCTCGGACGCGGACACCATGCTGGCCTACCTCAAGTCCTGCTAGAGGGAGGACTAACGTGCGGGCGGGGCTTTTCAGGTCCCGCCCACTTCGCCACAATACCACCAGGAGGAAAATCGCCATGACGACCGCACAGCCCGGCATCTTCATCGAAGGAAGCGGACATCACCATTACCTGGAATACACCGTGCCGCCCGGCGGCGACCCGGACGCCATGAAGGCCGCCGTGGCCGAAGTGGCCGCCCTCGCCGCCCGACCCGTGCCTGGGCAATCGGCCGTTCTCGCCTTCGGCCCGGACCTGTGGAAACGGCTTTCGCCCGGCGCGGCCCCGGAAGGACTACGCCCGATCAAAGCCATCGAGGGCGCCGGCGGGCATGTCATGCCCGCCACCCAGCGCGATCTTTTCGTCTGGATTCACGGCGCCCGTCTGGATGACGTTTTCGAGACCGCCCTGGCCGTACAGAACATCCTGAAACCGGTGACCGAACTGGCCCTCGATGATCGCGGTTTCGTCTATCACGACTCCCGCGACCTGACCGGGTTTATCGACGGCTCGGCCAACCCAAAGGACGACGCCCGCTTCGAGGCCGCACTGATCCCAGAAGGCCAAACCGGCGCCGGCGGGGCCTTCGTGCTGACTCAGCAATGGGTTCATGACCTGGATGCTTTCAACGCGCTTCCCCAAGTGGAACAAGAGCGCATCATCGGCCGCACCAAACCCGACAGCATCGAACTGGAAGGTGACGCCATGCCGCCCAATTCCCATGTCGCACGGACCGACGTAACGGAAGACGGCGTGGCCATGAAAATCTACCGGCGCAGCGCGCCCTTCGGATCGGCGGGCCGGCACGGTCTTTATTTCCTCGCCTTTGCCTGCGACCTGCACCGCTTCGACGTGCAGCTTCTCCGCATGTTCGGGGTTTCCGGCGACGGAGAACACGACCGCCTGATCGAATTTTCCAAACCGGTCACAAGTTCCTACTGGTTCGCGCCGTCCATTGAGGACCTGGCATCCCTTTCCGGCGCTTGACAGCACGGCCCGCCTGCAACACCCTCCGGGCGAATTCTTAACACCCGGAAAAAGCCTATGAAAAACCCGCCCTGGGACCAGCGTCTTGCAAGGGTTCTCGTTAAACCCCTGGTCAAGTCTCCGGTTACGCCCAACCAGTTGACCATCTTCACGCTGCTGATTGCCTTGGGCGGCGCCGGGATGCTGGCGCTGGGCGAAACGGTCTATACCAACTGGGGCGTCGGACTGTTCGTGCTGGCCCGCTTCATGGACCATTTCGACGGCGAACTGGCGCGCCAGAAGGGCATGACGTCCAGGCTCGGCTATTATCTCGATTACATCTCCGGCGCGCTCAGCTACGGCACCCTGTTCGCGTGTCTCGGCATCGGCTTTTATCACACCGACCTCGGCCCCTGGGCCATTGCGCTGGGCGCATCGGGCACCGCGTCGGCGGTGATTTCGATGTTCACCAATCTGGGGCTGGACAAGGAACTCGACCTCAAGGAAGGAGGGACCGGGGATGAAGATGGGCACGACGCCGTCGGCTATCCGGGGTTCGCGGGTTTCGAACTGGAAGACGGGATTTACCTGATCGCGCCGATCACCTGGGCCGGCTACCTGATGCCGTTTTTCGTCGCCGCCGGTATTGGGGCCGCCATCTACTGCCTGTGGACGATCTGGACGTTACTGCGGCTCCGAAGACGCTAACCGCCGCCGGAACATTCCGAAAAACATCAGCGCCACCAGCGGCGCGATGATGGCGGCGGCGGTCAACAGGCCTTCCGCCATGCCCAGCCACACGAAGACCGGGATCAACAAAACGGCGTCGTCGGCGTCGAACCCGCCAAAGCTGGGCAGTTCGGCGGCGCGGTGGCCGCCCAAGTCTTCCATCCGCATCACCATCCACAGGATCGCCGCCACCGACGACCCGGCCAGCACCCCCATAGGAGCAGCCCAAAGGCCATAGCCGCCGTCCCGCAGGCCAACTCCGAGACCAATCAAAATCAGGGCGTTGCAGACGGTATCGGCGATCATGTCGTAGCGGTGTCCCGAGGCGCTGGTTTGACCGGTCAGCCGCGCCAGATCGCCATCGGCACGGTCGAGAAATACCGAGACAACGAAAACCCCGCCGCCCAAGGCCTGCCACCCGGGGCCGATGGCCATGCACGCAGCGGCGGCGATTCCCGTCAACAGACGAACGATGGTCAGTTGATTGGGCGTCACCGGGGTTTTCGCCAATGGCTTGACGACGCTGTTGCGGACCATGCGGTGTAACCAGGAGTTATGGCTCATGGGCTGAGAAAATCCTTGAAGCGCAAGGCGACGTCGGCGGGACTGACGGTCGGGCGGCCCAGGTCCGTCATTGACCCCGGCAGAACCCGCATGTGAATAAGACTCGGCCCGCCGTGGCCCTTCGCCGCCGCCAGGGCTTTCGCGAAGCCGGCCGGGCTGTCACAGCGGATACCCGCGGCATACCCGCAATCGGCGGCGACGCCGGCGAAATCCACCGAGTTCGATACCGTCGGCTGGCCGCCGGTGGAATCATAGGTTCCGTTGTCGAGAACGATGTGAATCAGATTGTCCGGCGCATAGGCGCCGATGGTCGCCATCGCCCCCATTTTCATCAGCGCCGCGCCATCACCGTCGAGCACCACGACGGGCCGCTCCACGTTCAACGCCACGCCCAGCCCCATGGCCGACGCACAGCCCATGGAGCCGACCTGATAGAGATGCTGGGGCCGGTCGGCGATGGTGAACAGTTCGCGCCCGCATTTGCCGGTGGTGGCGATGATAGCGGTTTCGTCGGAAATATCACCCAGCAGCGTTTCCATGGTCGCATAGCGCGTGGTCAGGCCATCCAGTTCGCAAAGGTCCGATATCTCGCCGCGCGCGCGCGCCGGCGGGGGCGGCATGTCATCAGCGGAGTCGTTGCTGACATCCCCTTTCTCCATGATGAAAGCGAACGGCCGGCCGGTCTTGTCCATCTCAGCCAGCGCTTCGGCGATGGCTGGGCCGACGGCGTCCTTGTTCGCCGGAAACGGCCGGTGCGGAACTTCCATCAGGTCGAGCAGGCCCGGCGTGATGCGCCCCATCAGTTCGTGCTGTGGCTCATCCTTCAGTCCCGGCCCGGCGCGCCAGGTGACCACCATCAGAGTCGGTATCCGGAACGGATAATTCAGCGACGTCACCGGATTGACGGCGTTGCCTAAGCCGGAGTTCTGACAGATCACGGCGGTGCTGTGCCCGGCCAGCCAGGCGCCCGACGCAATGGCCACGGCCTCGCCCTCGCTGGCGGCGGCGACATAGGCAAGACGTTCATCGCCGATGGCGCCGTTGATCAGCGGCGTCAGGAAGGAACAAGGCACGCCGGTGAAGAAATCCACCCCGGCGGCAAGACCGGCGTCGAGAAAGTCGCCGGCGTCGATCACAGGAACTTGCCGGCCTTGGTGATGTCGGCGGTGTTCCCCGGGTTTTGCTTGATCGCCCCTTGCATAAACTCGATCCCTTTTTGCGGTTATTTTAGCGGTTGGCGGCATATAACGCCTGTTTCCCTGCCGGTTCAAGGGCGGGATCGGCACAAAATGTGGGATTTTTAGAGAAAAACGTTCTCGTCCGTATTGAAGCGCAAAAGCGTTGGGCCTAGTATCCGCCCGTCCCACTGGTCGACAGCCCCTCTTTCCGGATTTTGAAGGACATTCCATGCTCAGCACCCCCGTCCTCAGCGACGAGCAAATCGATACATTCAAGAACGACGGCTATCTGGTTCTCAGGCAGGCCTTCGACGCGGAAGAAATGACGCGCATCGAAACCTGGGCACGGGAACTGGTGGCGTTGCCGGAGGAAACGGGCAAGCATTGGGTCTATCACGAAAAAAGCCTGAAGGGCGACGACGCCGACCTGATCAGCCGGATCGAGAATATCGCCCCCTTCCATGACGGTTTCGCCGAGTTGAGCTCCGTCCTCAAGGCCCCGGTGGCGCAGCTTCTGGGCGAAAAGTCGGCGTTGTTCAAGGAAAAAGTCAATTTCAAGATGCCGGGCGGCGACGGTTTCAAACCGCATCAGGATTCCCAGGCCGGCTGGGACGAATACGCGGATTTCTTCATCAGCGTCCTGGTCAGCATCGACGAAGCGACGGAGGAGAACGGCTGCCTGCAGATGTGCGGCGGGCACCACCAGCGCGGCCTGTTCAAGTCATGGGAACCTTTAACTGACGAGGACATGGCCGGCATGGACTTCGTGCTCTGCCCGACCGAGCCGGGCGACGTGGTGTTTTTCGACTGTTTCGCGCCGCATGCGTCGGAACCCAACATGACGGAGTCCACAAGGCGCATTTATTACGCCACCTATAACCGTGCGTCGGCCGGTGACCATATGGCGCAATACTACGCCGACAAGCACAAGAGCTTCCCCCCCGACATCGACCGCGACCCCGCCAAAGAATACGTCTTCCGGGTCTAGCGGAAATAGCGCCGGCCCCATGGACGCCTTTGTTTTCTCCCTGGTCCTGACGGCGGCGGTTTTGCACGCGGGCTGGAACGCGCTGGTCAAAAGCGCAGGCGACCATTGGGTGCGCCTGGCCCTGACCAACTTCCTGGGCACCGGATTCGGCCTGGCCGCCCTGCCCTTTGTGCCGGTCCCCAACGCCGAAGCCTGGCCTTTTATCCTGGGCTCCGTCGCCGTTCATCAGGCGTATTTCATCTTCGTCTGCATGCAATACCGGTATGGAGACCTTAGCCACGTCTATCCCATTTCGCGCGGCGTCGCCCCCCTGATGGTCGCCTTCGGGGCCTATGTGTTCGCCGGCGAAACCCTGCTGCCCCAAGGTATTGCCGCCGTCGCCGTCATCTGCGCGGCGATCCTCAGCCTGACCTTTTCGACATCCTGGAAGCCGGGCGAGGGAAAAGGCGTTTTCTTCGCGCTCTGCACGGGCGTCACCATCGCGCTGTATTCGGTGATTGACGGCTTGGGCGGTCGTACGGCCGACAATATCGCCAGCTACATCACGTACTTGTTCATGATCGATGGATTGCCGTTCGGGCTGGTGGTGCTGTATCTCCGCCGGAATTCCTTTCTGCCGGTGCTGAAAGCCAATTGGAAGACCGGCCTGATCAGCGGCCTGATGTCCTATCCGGCCTATGGCCTGGTGATCTGGGCCATGACCCTGAGCCCGATGACGTACGTTTCCGCGCTCAGGGAAACCAGCGTCATCCTGGCGGTGCTGATCGGCACCCGGCTGATGGGAGAGCCCTTCGGAATGCGCCGCCTGGTAGCGGCGATGCTGGTGGTCATGGGCGTGGTCGCGTTGCAGACCAGCAAGGCCCCGGTTTTCTAGATAGGTTTTGTTACCGGCAGGGCCGGAGGCGGCCTTATTCCCCGGAAGCCCGGGAAACGGGTTCGAACTCTTCCATTTGCGGGAAGATTATTTCTTCGGCGCGGGTCACGTCCTCCGGGAAATCGATCTCGGTCCAGGGAATACCGGTTATGTCTTCATAGCCGAAGGTACCGGCCGGTTCCGATACCAGCACGTCGCGCATCGCCGTCTCATAGGTGGCGAGCTCGGTATCGTTATCGATATGGACCTGCACCGCGTCGGCCACCTTGACCGCGATTTCCGGCGACATGCGCATGAAGCCGGGCCATTCGGCGATGCCCTCGTAGCCGTTGACCATCTGCTTACCGAAATCGTACATCTCTCCGCCGCGCAGGTAGATCTTGACCGGCTCATCATCCATTTCGAATTCCCGGTCCATGGTAAAACAGTTCCGGTGCTCGGAGCGCATTAGGCGGCCCATCAGTTCCGGGTGATAGAGAACGTCGGCATCCATGAACAGAACGTCATCGCCGCTGCGCATGACGGCATCGGCGGTCCAAAGCGACAGAAGCGCCGATTCCTCGTAGCGCGGATTGAAAATGGACTTTAAGAAACCCTCTCCCATGCCAAGGGCATTCACAACGGCCTCGGCTTCGGTCAGCAAGTCGTCCTTGCGGTGGCCGACGACGATAGTCATTTCGTCGATGCCGTGTTCGCCCAGAATTTCCAGATGCCGCGCCAGCAGCGTCTTGCCGCCGAAGCGCAGCAAAGCCTTTGGCAAATGGTCGTTCTCGTCGCCGTAAAGACGCCGCCCGACACCGGCGGCAAGCATGATGACTTTCATCCGATTCCCGTAACCCCTGACAAGCCCCTATTGGGCAGATATTGGAAAAGGTTCATAAAGCCCGCGCGCCCATAGAGCAAGATTCCGATATTGAGCTTCATGTTACGATATATAGCCGTGTTCGCGGAACCATGTCACCGCATCGCTGAGCGCGTGCTTCGCCGGGCGCGGATCGTACCCCAGATCACGGCACGCCTTGGCGTGGGAAAAGAACATTTTTTTCTTTGCCATCTTGAGCCCGTCAACGGTGGCGAAAGGTTCACGCCCGCCGGTCATCCGTGCCCAGCCCTCGGCCAGCCAAGCGAACGGCAAAATCAGGTCATGGGGAATTTTCATGCGCGGCGCTTTGCCGCCGGTAATGTCCGCGATGGCCGCCAGAATTTCCCGGAGAGTCATGTTTTGCCCGCCCAGGACGTAACGCTCGCCGATAACGCCTTTCTCGAACGCCAACAGATGGCCCTCGGCGACATCGTCCACATGGGCCACGTTGAGGCCCGTATCCACGTAGGCAGGCATGCGCCCGGACGCGGCTTCGACGATCATACGCCCGGTCGGCGTCGGCTTGATGTCGCGCGGGCCGATGGGAGTGGACGGATTGACGATGACCACGGGCAAGCCCCGGTCTTCCACCAGTTTCCGGACTTCCTGTTCGGCGAGAAACTTCGATTGTTTATAGGGTCCGATCATATCCCCGAAGGTGACCGGCGTCTCCTCGTCGGCCAGGCCGTCGCCCGGAAGAATGCCCAACACGGCGACGGACGAGGTGTAAACGATCCTCTCGACACCGCAATCGCCGGCGGTTGCGAGCAGAATCCGCGTGCCGTCCACGTTGGCCTGGAACATCGGCCTCGGGTCGGGCGCCCACAGGCGGTAATCGGCGGCGACATGAAACAGGCCGGTGCATCCCTGCAGGGCGGGTTTAAGGGTCTCTGGGGCCTGCAAATCGCCTTCGGCGATGTCCACGGACAATCCTTCCAGGTTGCTGCTATCACTGGACGGCCGGACCAGCGCGCGCACGGAATGACCGCGCTCCAGCAATTTACGGAGTACGGCCGAGCCGACAAACCCGGTGGCGCCGGTCAGCAGAATCATCGCTTGCCTCCGCTTTTATTCCGGGCGAACCCGCACCTCTCAAACGCAAACCGGTTTTTCATATGGATATCGCCTGCGAAAAAAGGTAAACACCCCTTCACCTTTGGCTGCTTAACACCTATTTTCAACTACAACCTCGCATCTCCGCAAACACCCTTGTGGCGGATGGCCGGGGACAATATCGACAGGCCCCATTATGGCACAAGCAGAGAAACGCAAAATCGACGTCTGGCTGGCCAGCCCGCGCGGCTTTTGCGCCGGCGTGGAACGCGCCATCGAGATCGTCGAACGCGCCCTGGAACTGCACGGCCCCCCCGTCTATGTGCGCCACGAAATCGTGCACAACAAACGCGTGGTCGAAACGTTGCGCGCCAAGGGCGCCGTTTTCGTCGAGGAAGTGGACGACGTGCCGGAAGGCGCGGTGACCATCTTCAGCGCCCACGGCGTCGCCGAAAAGGTCGAGATCGAAGCCAAAAAGCGGAATCTGCCGGTGATCGATGCCACTTGCCCGCTGGTGTCGAAAGTCCACAAGGAAGGCCAGAACCACGTCAAGAAAGACCGCCAGGTCATTTTGATCGGGCACGAAGGTCACCCCGAAGTGGAAGGCACGCAAGGCCGTATCCCCGGCGGTGTCCTGCTGGTAACCAAGCCTGAGGACGTCCCCAGTCTTGAGGTCCGCGACCCGGACAGCCTTGCCTACGTCACCCAGACGACGCTCAGCGTGGACGAAACCCGCGACGTGATCGAAGCCCTTAATGCGCGCTTCCCCAACATCGTCGGCCCCGACGTCAAGGACATCTGCTACGCGACGCAGAATCGCCAACAGGCCGTTCGCAGTCTGGCGGAGCACGTCGAATTGCTTCTGGTCGTCGGCGCCACCAACAGCTCTAATTCCAACCGGCTGCGCGAGATCGGCTCCGAACTGGGCGTCCCCAGTTATCTGATCGACGACGCCGACAATTTGGACCCGACCTGGCTGGACGGCATCAAGATTGTCGGCATCTCCGCCGGAGCATCGGCGCCCGAAGAACTGGTCCAGGAACTGATTACCCGGCTCGGCGATTTCGGCGAGGTCAACCTGACACCATTGAACGGAGTCGAGGAGAACATCACCTTTAAACTGCCGCGGGAATTGAAGGACATTCGCATCCCGCAAGGCCAGGCTTAAGGAGCCCGGACTTTGGCCATTCCCCTAATCCAGAAAATCCGCGTCGGTGCCTACATCATGGGCCGCAAGCTGCGCGGTGTCGAAAAATACCCACTGGTGCTGATGCTGGAGCCCCTGTTCCGGTGCAATTTGGCGTGTTCGGGTTGCGGCAAGATCGATTACGAGGACGACATCCTCAACCAACGCCTCAGCGCCCGGGAATGTCTGGACGCGGTAGACGAATGCGGCGCCCCCATCGTTTCCATCCCCGGCGGCGAGCCCTTGATCCACAAGGATATCGTCGAAATCGTCGACGGCATCATCGAGCGTAAGAAGTTTGTCTATCTCTGTTCTAACGCCCTGTTGCTGGAAAAGAACCTGGACAAGTTTACGCCGTCGCCCTACCTGACGTTTTCCATTCACCTGGACGGTCTGGAAGACCACCACGACCGCGCAGTATCCCAGAAAGGCGTTTTCAAGCGCGCCGTCTCGGCCATCCGGGAAGCCAAGGCGCGGGGATTTCGGGTCAACATCAACTGCACCCTGTTCGACCAGATGGACGCGGACGAGGCGGCTGAATTCTTCAACTTCGCCACCAACGACCTTAAGGTCGAGGGCATCACCGTTTCGCCAGGCTACGCCTACGAACGCGCGCCCAATCAGGAGCACTTCCTGAACCGTACCAAGACCAAGCAGTTGTTCCGCGATATTTTCCAGCGCCAGGGAAGCAACAAGTGGGAGTTTTCCCAGTCCGTCCTGTTTATGGATTTCCTGGCCGGTAATCAGCAATACCAGTGCATGCCCTGGGGCAACCCGACGCGCAACATCTTCGGCTGGCAGCGGCCGTGTTACCTGCTGAGCGAAGGATACGCCGACAGTTTCCAGTCCCTGATGGATGACACCCGCTGGGACGATTACGGCACCGGCAAATATGAAAAATGTGCCAACTGCATGGTTCATTGCGGCTATGAGCCGACCGCCGTCAACGACGTGGTCGCAAACCCGCTGAAGGCGCTCAAGGTCTTCCTTAAGGGCATCGAAACGGAAAAACCGATGGTCCCGGAGATATCCCTCGATAATCAGCGCCCGGCGGAATTCGTCTTCGAGGGGCTGGTCAAGACGCTGAGCCAGCAAAAGGCCGAGGAAGAAGCCTCAGGGAAGTCCGAACAAGGGGCCGAGTCGTCCAGCAACGCCGCGTAACGAGCGAAGCGCCCTGTCACTGTCGCCTTTGAGACGCAACAATGCAGGCAAGTCCAAAGGATGGACCGTCAAGCCGGCCAGAATAGGCCCGTAGCGGGGCGTGCCCTGCTTGGAAATATTCCCCAGCACCCACGGCGGAATGGCCCGGTTCGCCGGGTCGGCGATGGCCCGGATCACCAGAAAATCGACGCCCGCATCCCTGGCCGCGGCGGCGACGGCATGGCTTTCCATATCGACGGCGGCGGAATGGGTAGCTTGTCCGAGTTCCTTCTTGGCCTCGGGCGTGGCAATCGCGGTGTCGGCTCCGGCCATGGCGGCGACACGAATATCCTGCCCCAGAACGTCCTGCACTTGCTCCAGCCATGCCTTTGATGTCTCGAACACTTGCCCCCCCGGTGCGCTTACGGATGAAGCGCAGATCACGTCGCCCGTTTGAATGTCCGGCGTCAGCCCGCCCGCCGTGCCGAAACTGAGCAGCGCCTGACACCCTTCGCCGATCAAAGCTTGAGCAAGCGCATGGGCGCGATCACTGTCGGCACCGGCGCACCGCACCTCGGGGCGCTCGCCTTCAGGAAAGATATCCAGACACCCGGCCTCACTCGCCAACCCGGTGATAACGCCCAGGCGCGCCATCGGCTTAAAGGCCGAATTTGGGGAATTTGGAATTGGTATTCTTGAGATCGCGGTATCGGGACAGGGTCCACAGCGGGAAATAGGCGCTGTAGCCGTGATAGCGCAGGTAGAACACGCGGGGGAAGCCGACGGCGTTGAAATATTCCTCATGCCAGTCGCCGCCGTCGCGCTCCGCCGTCATCAGGTAATCGATTCCCCTTTTGACGCTGTCGCTATCGACCTCGCCGGCGGCCATCAGCCCCATCACGGCCCACGAAGTCTGTGACGGCGTGCTGGTCTTGACCTCGTCGCGGCGGTGTTGCCAATAGGTCGAGCAATCCTCGCCCCAGCCGCCGTCGGGCCGCTGGGCGTACTTCAGCCATACCACGGCGCGGCGGATGTGGCGCGCATGCATGTCTTCGCCGGCGGCATTGAAAGCGCACAGCACCGACCAGGTTCCGTAAACGTAATTGTTGCCCCAGCGACCGAACCAGGAGCCGTCGTCTTCCTGTTCACGACGCAGATAGTCCAGCCCCCGGGCGACAACGGGGTGGGTCTTGTCGTAGCCCAGTTGTGCCAGCATGCTGACGCAGCGGGCACTGACGTCGGCGGTGGGCGGGTCGAGCAGCGCGCCGTGGTCGGCAAACGGAATGTTCTGCAGGAAAAAATGATCATTGTCGGCATCAAACGCGCCCCAGCCGCCGTTTTCGCTTTGCATGCCGATGACCCACTCGGCACCGCGTTCGATGGCCTCTGCATATTTTTCCGCATCCGCCCGGTGCAAGGCCATGACGACGACGGCGGTATCATCCACGTCCGGGTAATAGTCGTTCCAGTACTGGAAGGCCCAGCCGCCGGGACGCACGTTGCCGCGATTGGCGATCCAGTCGCCCCGGACATCGAGGATCTGGCGTCCCCGCAGCCATTCGTTGGCATCGGCGAGGACTTTGTCATCCTCGGTCAGGCCCGATTCCAACATCGCATGCGCCGTCAGGCCGGTATCCCAGACCGGCGACAGGCACGGCTGGCAATAGCCCCAGTCGCCCCGCAACACCAGCAGCTTGTCGATAGCCTTACGGCAGATGATATAATCGGGGTGGTCATCGGAATACCCCAGGGCATCGAACGCCATCAGGGCGTTGGCCATGGCCGGGAAAATCCCGCCGAGGCCGTCTTCGCCGTTGAGCCGTTCGGTAATGAATTTCAACGCCCGGTCGATGGCTTTCCTTTCCAGGCTTTTCGGCATCAGGGGCTGAAACACGCGGGCGATATAATCGACGCCCAGCATCAGGTAACCCAAAAATTTCCCGGTCGGATTGCTCAGATAAAAGCGTTGTTCATGGGCCGGTTTCACGAACAGTTCCCGAATGCCGACGCCACGCGGATTGCGTGCCCGGGGCTTGAGGGCGGCCAGAATTTTCAACGGCACCATCACTGTCCGCGACCAATAAGACACCTTGTCGATATGAAACAGCGCCCATTTCGGCAGCAGCAGGGCTTCGACCCGGATCACCGGAACGGCCCGCCACGGCACCTGTTCGAACAGGGCCAGGGAAAAGCGGGTAAAGACATTGGCCTTGGCGGCGCCGCCGTGCTCCAGAATCGCCTTGCGCGCCCAGCGCATATACGGCGCCTCGATATCCTCACCGGCCAGCTTGAGCGCATAATAGGCCTTCACCGAAGCGCTGAGATTGAAATCGCCGTCATGATACAGCGGCCAGCCGCCGTGATCGCCTTGCGTTTCCTTGAGGTAGACCACCAGTTTGGCCTCGGTCTCGTCATCGACCTTGTCCAAAAAGTGGTTGAGCATGATGTATTCGGACGGGATGGTGGCGTCGGCCTCCAGCTCAAAAGCCCAGTGGCCGTCTTCGGCCTGGCGTCCGGCCAGCCACGCGCGCGCCTCCTCGACGACCTCTCCGATTTTGCCGAGATCGGGCTCTTCGGCAGAAGGCGTTCCCTCCCCAACGTTTTCCTCGGGGTTATTGACGAGTTCCAGTTTCACCATGATCGACGACTTATAGGAAATGTATGTACATCCTTGCAAGCGGGTTTACCGGCAATTCTACCCGATATCTCCGCCTAGTTGGGTTTTACCGCAGCAAGAGTCCGGGCGTGCAAGGCTAAGGACTTGAAATCATAACAGTTTCATACGCCGTGCGGCCGGAAAGGATAGTCCCTTCGATGGTCGCGGGAAGACCGGTATCGGTCCAGTCCCCAGCCAGGAACAGGTTCCCCCAGCGGGTGCGGACGCCGGGGCGGCGTTTCACCTGTTCGGGCGTCTGCGCGAAGGTGGCACGCTTTTCCTTGACGATACGGTGCGCCGGCAACGGCGCGCTGCCGAGTTCCAGCGCCCGAGCCACGTCTTCCCAGAGGATATCGGCGATCTCATCGACTGGTTTTTCGGCCAGGGCGTCGGCGGCGCTGACGGTGACGGAGGCTACGTCGCCGCGCACGAACAGCCACTGCGCCGTGCCGCCGACCAGCCCGAGGAAGGACATGTCCGGCGCGTCCCGTTGCAAAAGAAAATGCCCGTTGACGATGGCCCGGCTTTCCGTCGGCACCGCAAGCTCCGGCACCAGACCGGCAGCGGGTGCCGGCGGCACCGCCAGAACGACGGTATCGTCTTCGGCCAACGTTATCGAACCGGTGTTGAATTCCAACGCCGTAATACGGCTGTTTTCCATTCCCAGTTCCCGCAAACGGGTATTGAGGCTGATGGCCGCGCCCCGTTCGGTCAGGAATGCAAGCGCCGGGTCGATGAAGGTTTCGCTCAGGCCCACCCGCGCGATCAGCGGCCGGCAGGCGGCCTCGCCCCGGCCAAAAGTTTCCCGGATCACCGGCCACAGCAGGGCGGCGGAGCCTTCTTCGGCGGACGTGTTCAAAACACCGACGGCGAGCGGCTCCCAGAATTTTGCAAATACCGGATTGGCCCCGTCCAGGCACCCGGCGACGGTGTCGCCGGCGCCGGCCCCGGCCAGTTTAAGCGCCTTCAGGTAATCCCAGGGCGTGCTGCCGGGAACCCGGCGGGCGGCTGAGAATATCCACCACGGGATACGCCCGGCCCCCATTTTCACGGTCCAGCGCTCACCTGTTGCGAGATCGAGAAACGGGTACGCCGCGCGGTCCGGTCCGACAAGTCCCCCTGGCTGCCCGCCAGGCAATCCATCCGGGCGGCCTATCACATCAAGGTATTCCTGCGCAGCCCGGTTGCCGCTCAACAAAAGATGATTGCCGTTGTCGATACGCCGGTCGAGCGCAGCCTCAAAATACGACCGGCAGCGCCCACCGCAATGGCCGGCCCCTTCATAGAGGCTGACGTCGCGTCCGGCCCGGACCAGATGCACCGCCGCCGACAGACCGGCCAGGCCGCCGCCGACAATGTGGGCGCGCCCGGCCATCACAGAACCCCGTAGCGGAAGGCCAGCCAAAGCTTGTGCAGTTTGCCGAGTCCCACCGGTGTGGACAGGTCCTGCCAACCCCGGCGTTTCAGGCGGAGAAAAATGGCCCGGTAGATTTCCATCATCATCACCGCCGGGCGGATTTGTTCAGCATCGCACCCGGAGGCTAGTTCATCGGCCCGCGCGAAATGATTGGCGGCGACCCCGGCCAGGATTTCGCAGACCTTTGGGAACGCCGGATGGGACAGGATCGCCGGCAAGCCGTCTTCCGTGATGCCGTAGGACGCCAGAAGGTCGCGCGGGATATAGAGCCGGTCACGCCGGGCGTCTTCTTCGATGTCGCGCAGGATGTTGGTCAGTTGCAGGGCCTGTCCCTGGGCAAAAGCCAGGGCGCGGCCCGTATCCTCGTCGAGGCCGAACACCCGCACCGACAGGCGGCCCACGGCGCAGGCTACCCGGTCGCAATACAGCGTCAGTTCGTCCATGTCGGCGATGCGCAGACTGTCGGAAGCGTCCATCTCCATGCCGTCGATGACGGCGCGGAAGTCTTCCTTGCCGAGTCCGAATTCCTCGACCGGCCCCGACAGGGCCTGGGTTACCGGATTGCGGGGGTGGCCGCCGTACAACCGCTCGATATCACCACGCCACAGGCCCAGCCCGGCAATTTTTTCCTCCACCGTGGCATCGCCGTCGGCGAGGTCATCGACCTCGCGGCAAAAGGCGTAGACGGCATACATGGCGCGGCGCTTGTTTCCCGGCAAGCGGCGCATGCCCCAGTAAAAAGACGAGCCGGCGCGGCGCACCACCTCTTCCACGTAGGCGGCGGCGTCAGCGTCAGAAAGTGTTTCGTTACGGTTCATTGGCTAATGGATACACAACCCGGCGGCTTACGTCACCCTTCGGATGAAGATGACGGGGATGGCGTTTTGTAATGACGGCCCTTCCAGGCGCCGCCCCGGCCCTGCCAATAGCGAAGCGCCGACGATATCGTCATCAGCGTATAGAGAAACGCAGCCAAAGGCAGCAACACGCCCCAGGCGAGAGGCAATCCGTAAAGTCTCAGCGTCGGATAAAAGGCCAGCCCCATCAGCCCCAGCCACGTCGCCAGTCCGGCGGCCATCACCGGGCCTCCTCCTAAAAAACCAAGCCCGGCCAATGGCGGAACCACGTAGGTCACCAACATGGCCACTACCGTGCCGATCAGGGCCAGGCCGGAATTGCCCAGTTGTTCAAACGCCGTACGCGCCACCATGTCCCAGATTTCAGACAGATGCTCGTAGCGCCGTTCGCTGACCACTCGGGTGCTAAGCCCTAGCCAGATAGGACCATTTGCTTTTAGTTGCCCTGCCAGCGCGCAATCGTCGATCAGGCGGTGGCGGATGGCGTCTACCCCGCCGGCGCGATCAAGCGCGGAACGCCGGACCAGCATGCAGCCGCCGGCGGCGGCGGCCATTGTGTTGTTCGCATCGTTGACCCAGGGAAAGGGATAAAGCTTCTGGAAAAAGAAAATAAAGGCCGGAATCAACAGCTTTTCCCATAGGCTTTCGCACCTGAGCCGCACCATCAGGGACACAAGGTCTAAACCGTCACTCTCCGCTTTCGCCACCAGACGCCGCAGGCTTTCAGGGTCGTGGGTGATATCGGCGTCGGTCAGCAGTACAAAAGGCGCGTCCGGAGAAATTGTCCGGGCGGCCTCCAGCCCCTGGTGCACCGCCCACAGCTTGCCGGACCAGCCCTCCTGCAGCGGTTTTCCCGTGATCACGCTTAGGCGGTCCGGGTGTTTCGCCGTTTGCCCGGCGGCGTCCGCCGTACCGTCGTCGCTGTTATCGTCGACGACGATGACCGAGATTCCAGCGGGGTAATCCTGATCGGTCAGAGACGCCACCGTGCGCCCGATGGTCGGGGCCTCGTTGCGGGCCGGGATAACGCAGACCACATCGGGCCAGTCTGTGCGGTCGGCAGGGGCATCCACCAGACGCTGATCGGCGCGCCAGAACCGGCCTCGGAGCGCCAGCATGGCGATCCAGAAAACCAGCGGAACAACAGCAAGTATCAGGGCGGCATCGAAATTCACTGTGTTTGAAACCAGGCCCGGAGAACGCCCTTTACGCCGCACCACAGGGTGCCGGGCTTGCTCAACTTAATACGGCGCGCCCCCAGCGGGTCCTCGTCGCGGAGACGGTGGATCAAGCGGTCGGCGATTTCGATGATGACCGCCGATTCCATGGCCAGACGGCGGCTTTTCAAACCGCCGGGCAGGCGCCGGGCGTCCACCATCAGCGTTTCCGTGGCGTCCAGGCATTGATCCAGCACGCGCCGGAGCCCTTCCGTCGAACGCTCCTTCGCCAGGTCCTCGACCACGACCCCGGCGTCAGCCATCCAGTCGCCGGGCAGATAGACCCGCCCCAGCGTCAGGTAATCGTCTTTGCAGTCCTGCAGATGGTTGATGACCTGAAGCGCGTTACACAAGGCATCGGACGGGCCATACCCATCCGTGGACCCGCCGTGCAGGTCCAGCAAATATCGCCCCACCGGGGCCGCCGACAGGATGCAATAGCCCATCAGGTCGTCCCAGTTTTGATAGCGCAGTTTCGTCGCATCCTGTTTGAAAGCGGTGATCAGGTCGATGCAGTGCGCAGCCGATACGCCCGTTTCGGAAAGGCTTTCGCGCATGGCGTGGGCGGTGGCGAAAGCCGGATCGCCGACCTCCCGCCCGGTGACGGCGGCCTCGAAACCATCCAGGCGTCGGACCTTTTCCTCCGGCGCCAGGTCCGGGCTGTCGGCGATATCGTCGATGGCGCGGGCAAAGGCGTAAAAAACGGCGATGTGCGGGCGCAGCGCCTTCGGCAACAGCCACGAGCCGACGGGAAAATTCTCATAGTCCGCGTCCTTGCCCGACGGCGCCTCTACGGACGCGGCCTCATCGGCGTCCAGCCCGTCCTTAACCCCACCGGGGCCGGAATGGCCGGTCCCGGGTCCGCTGGTTATTGCTTTTTGCATGGAAATAGAGGGCTGTTACTTGCTGCTGGCGGTTTGCTCGGTCTGGGGGCTGTTGGAATCCACACGCTTTTTCAGCTCCTCCAGAAAGGTATCGAAGTTGCCGCCGCTGGTTTTCATGAACGAAGAGAATTCGGACTTCTGGGTCATGATCATGGAAATGCCTTCGACCATGACATCGACGATGGTGAAGGTATCGCCCTTGGCGCGGACCCGCCAGTCCACCTTGAGCGGATCGGCGGCATTCTTGGCCTTGACCATGGTGGTGTAGACGATGGCGTCCTTCTTGCCCCGCACCTCGGATCGTTTAACCAGCAAGCGCTCGCCGGAATACTTGGCAAAACGGTCCGCGTAGGTGGCGACCATCAGGTCTTCGTACAGTTTCAGGTATTTCTTTTTCTGGTCTTCGCTGGCCTTGCGCAACTGGCGGCCGAGAACGAACTTGGCAATTCCCTTGATGGAAAAGTTCTTGTTCATCAGGACCCGGAAGCGCTTGGCGCGTTCTTCCCGGGAAATATCCTTGCCCGTCAGCATGGTAATTGCATCGGCTGTCAGGGCTTCGATGAACGTCTTCGCGCCGTCGGCGAATGCATCCGCCTGCGCCCGGCCGGGCAGCGTATGGGATGCCAAAAAGGCCGTAACCAGAGCGACGGCGAAAACCGAAGCCAGTGAGCGGCGCAAAAACACCCGGCGCTGTACCATCGAAACCTCCTGCAAAAGCCACACTGTATTCTATCAGAAATCCCATCAGAACGGAGCGGGTTCTTTTGCCCGGAGGAAACATACTCCGCTGGAAATATATGAAGACGGATTTCCCGCCCACAAAGTGCCAAAGGCGAAGGCAAAATCCAAGAGGAATCGGCATGGAACGGCCGCCGGACAACTGTCGCGCCGCAATTTTTTATTGGGGTTTCGGTATATCTATAGAGTTTTCCGAGGTCAGGTTTGACGCCCGCCGCGAAGCTTCGCCAGACACCGGGTCACCGAAATCCGCGTCTGTACCTTGTCGATGTACCCGGCCAACTGAACGCCCCGGAGCATGATACCGGTGCTGGTGACGGCGCTGGCGCCACGATTTTGAATGTCCTGCAATTTTTTCAGACGGCTTTTCCAGGTGCCGATATAGGCCTGCCAATTGCCCCGGTAGCGCCGATGAACATAGCCAGCGATGCTGCCGTGGGTGCGGAATTTCCACCACGCCACATCGGGGATCAGACCGCAGGACGGGATTTGAGAGGAAAGCATTGCCCCATCCATTATCCTGCCCGATGCCCCGTCCGTTCCCATGTTGGCAGGCCCGCCGGCGGCGGTCGTAAAATCGGCGATGGTCATGGCCAGGACATCGGTGGCTTTCGTATCGTTCATCCCGGCGAGGCAGCGGGTGACTTCGATGCGGCGTTCCAGGTTATCGAGAAAGTCCGCAAGGTCCGGGCCTTTCAGCCGGATGTTGCTGTTTTTCCAGAGCACCACGGCGGTGGTCCCGCGTTCTTGAATGGCGCGCAGCTTGAATTCGTAGCCTTGCAGCGTATCGATATACGCCTGCCAGTTGCCGCCATGGATTTCATTCACGGTGCGGCGCGCGAAGTCATGATCCAACGAACGCCACAAGGCGATTCTCGGAAAGGGAGCGCACGTTACGGGTTTTGATTGGTGCCGGAACCCGAAGCAAGGACCGGGGCCTGTGCTCCCGAAACCACCAACACGGCAATAACAATGACTCCAAGCACAAGTGTGCGCCACATTTTCTCGATGACCCGTAACACTCCGGGAAACAGTATTTTCCTCGCCATCGGACAGAACCTCCGGATATCCGTTTTGCAACATTCAGGCGGCCCGCCGAGAGACGTGAGCCGATATTTACCTTTTATTAAGCAATTCGGATGCCAGAGCCGGCGGTTCCAGCACGCCGGAATAACCCGCTGATTCTCAAACACCTTTCTGAGAGACGGAGATTTCCGGCCCGGCCCGGAGCCACCGCAATCGGGAACAATCGACCCCTGGGTGGGCAAAAGATTCCGCCGTCGAGCGGGAAAATGCGCGTTCACGCAGAAAGCGGAGAGTCGTCAAAGTCTCATCAGGAAGTCGTCATTTTATCGTCGGAATATCATCCCGATATCATCATTTACGCATCGTTTTTTCCGGCTGATTCGGGGTTAACCTATTGAATTCACAAGATTTCAATGCCCGCCGGCAGAAAAAACTCATCATTTATCATCATTTTCCAGAAAACGCCTGCAAAACCAGTGGCTTAAAGTTTCAGAAGGTATCCCCCCAGGCCAACAGGCGCGCCAAAAAAAACGTCGCTGGTTTTCCTATGCACGATGTCAAAGAGCGGTTTTCGTTCATCCGAAAATAAAGAATAAATAAAGAACATTTACAGGAAAAATCAAGGGGAAATAAGGTTGCGGTCCAAGGAATTCTCCGGAATTCGCGTCCCCTAAACTCCGAAGATGAACAGGTTGTAGCCGCATTACCCTGGAGGCCCCTATGTCCGTTTTTAGCCATAAGCGGACATAATGGCGCATTAATTAATTCCACCATATCTGACCAAAA
>JACKQG010001193.1_pt1 | contig 36526 bp, 33 predicted proteins | sample 8237621 | NCBI WGS metagenome assembly JACKQG01 (sample SAMN15677084, study PRJNA649215) | marine metagenome | biome: marine; feature: Black Sea; material: saline water; isolation source: suspended particulate matter (SPM) from the Black Sea western gyre | collected 2013-06-09/2013-06-10 | depth...
ACCTGAAGGTCACACGTAACCTGAAGGTCACACGTAACCTGAAGGTCACACGTAAATAATCTTGCCCGTATTCTGGGTGCCGTATCCCCCAAGGGACTGGATCCTGTCCTGAAATTTTTTTGTCTGAATAATATCAAGCAGGGCCTGAATTTTTCGGGTGTTATAGAATCTATCCGGGATAATAAGATCATACTCTTCCGTCACAATGGGGATGAAATCAAGATCAAGAGCCCGGGCAGCCGCCTGTATGCCAAGCCCTGCATCCGCTCTGCCTGACAGAACTGCAACTGCCACGGACATATGGGTATATTCATCATTTTCATATCCTTGAATATCATGAATTGATATCCCAAGGGTCTTGAGCTTATAATCAAATAAAATACGAGTGCCTGAACCGGGCTGCCGGTTGATAAACTGAAGATTCTTGTTTTTTAAATCCTCAATGGATTGAATATTTTCAGGATTTCCCTTTTGAACAATCAGCCCCTGGTCTCTCATGACAAGATTGATTACCCAGACCTTCTGGTCAGGCAGATATTTTTTAATATATGAAATATTATAGCTGCCGTCCTCTGGGTCCAGAAGATGGGCCCCGGCCATATGACAGGCGCCTTTTTTTATGGCCATAAGACCGCCCATGCTGCCAACATGGCTTGATGAAACACTGATATCGCCTTTCACCCCTTTTATCTGATCCGCCAGAATATCCAGGGTATTGTCATGGGAACCCGTTATCACGATGGTATTTTCAATGGAAGATAACGGCCTTAACAATTGGGCCATGATCTTCTGATTCTCTGATATACCCTCAATATTTGTGGGTATTCTGATAATGCCGTCAGCCTCGGTCAGGGTGGTGATACTTCCTGATCCCCGGGGCAGTTGGGAAGCCATCAGTTTGCCATCCACGGAACCTATTTTTACCCTTAAAAATTCTTCCATGCCAAGTTTTGAAGCAATTTTTCTTGCCGGGAAAACGGGAACGGATATTATTTCTTTTTTGGGAAGCTTTTGCATGTTTAACAATAAGGGGCCGGCAAATAGTTCAAAGGCAACAATAGCGGAAACTGGGTATCCTGGGATGCCAAATATGGGAATGTCAAAAACTTTGCCAAACATCATGGGTTTGCCCGGCATCATTGTAACCCCATGGACATAAATTTCACCCAGAGATGAAATCACGGGTTTTGCAAAATCTTCAGACCCGGCTGAAGACCCGCCAATGATACAAATCATGTCATAATCTTGTTTTGCCGCTTTTTCCACAGCTTTTTTTATTTTTTCTATGTTGTCCTTGAGCATGGGGTGTCGGTCAAACAGGGCCCCATGATCTTCACACAGTCCTCCCAGTACACAAGAGTTGGATTCCACCACATCCCCTGGTTTGAGCTGGTCTATTTTAATTTCATGCCATTGCTTGAGTTCCGATCCCGTTGGGATAATCAAAACTTTTGGCTGTTTATAAACGGCCACCTTAAATATGCCACCGGAAAGAAGTGCACCAAGGGAATGGGCATTGATCCTGTGGCCTTGGGGGAACAGCAATTGGGTGGCCACAATATCTTCCCCCATTTTCCTGACATGCTGCCAGGGAAATACAGGGGCCTCAATTTCAACATTTTTTTCGTCAATTATGTTGATGTGTTCTATCATGATGACGGCATTGGTGCCTTTTGGCATGGCGTGTCCCGTATTGACCCAGAAGGCATTTTTATCTGGACAAATGGTGATGGGAGCATCTTGCCTTGCACCAAATGTAATCTTTGCATCTACAGCAATACCATCCATGGCAGCTGCATGGAAATTGGGTGAAGAGATAGCTGCCATGGCAGGTGCAGCCAGGACCCTGCCTTTTGCATCCACCACATCAAGGATTTCAATTTTTGTTACAAGATGTTTAAAATGATCAAAGAGGATTTTTGTTGTCTCTTCAATACTTTTCATATCAAGGTATACGTTTCTTTTGGAATTCATTGAAATGATCTCTTTTGTTTTAGGATTTTTTTATAAAAGAATGATATTAACCATGGTGTCTTTTTCCAGGCCTTCAACATGCTCCCCGATTTCAAGGAGTCCATCAGCATGAATCATGGTTCTGATCAGCCCTGATTTCCCAAGAACGGGTTTTGCCATCAACAGGTTTTCTTTTTTTGTAAGTTCAACCCTGACAAAATCCTGCCTGCCCTGGGCAGATGCTACATTTCGTGTCAGCTTTGCCGGAACCCGGATGGTTCTGTCCAGATGTTCAAGTCCTTTAAGCCGGTTTAAAAAAGGGATGACCACAATTTTTAGTACCACCATGGCAGAGACCACCTGGCCGGGAAGACCCCACACGGGTTTTTTTCCAACTTTAGCAAGAATGGTTGGTTTGCCTGGACTTATGGACATGCCATGGACCAATATTTGTGTATCTGGTAACGAGGATAATACCTCAATGGTAAAATCCCTTGTTCCAACAGAACTTCCACCCGAAATAAGGACCATGTCCGTTTCTTCAAGGGCTTTTTCAACTGCTTTTTTAATGGCATTGAGATCATCTTTGATAATTCCATAGCTAATGGGTATGGCATGGGCTTCATTGATAAATCCTGACAGGGCATAAGAGTTGATATCACGGATTTTACCGGGAACAGGCTCTTCTTCAATCGGAATAATTTCATCTCCAGTTGAAATGATACCGACTTTTGGTGTTTTAAAGGTTTCAATATGGGTAAATCCAAGGCCTGCGGCAAGGCCTTGTTCCTGGGGGCGAATAAAGGTTCCTCTGAATAAAACAATGTCTTTTTCTGAAAAATCCTCGGATTTATCAATCACATGCTGTAAAGGGGCCACACTTTTATAAATTTCAACGGAAAGTTCATCAATGAGTTCTGCATGTTCCACCATGACCACACTGTCAGCTCCTTTGGGGAGCATTCCTCCTGTTGAAATTTTTGCAGCCTGGCCTTGAGCAATACTGAATTTCGGGATATCGCCCATTAAAATGGTTCCTGCAATATCAAGCCAGGCAGGGCTGGATTCAGATGCTCCGAATGTGGAACTTGCCGAAACAGCGTACCCGTCCATGGTGGCCCGCATAAATCCCGGCATATCTTTTTTTGCAACCAGATCCTGGGCAAGAACCCTTGAAAAAGCATTGGAAACAGGTGTTTTTTCAGTTCCGACAGGAAAAAATTTTCCTGTCAGAGCCATTACCTCCTCAAGGCTTTTTACTTTGAAAAAATGGTTCATTTTACTTGTGACCTCCTGGTTACTTGTGACCTTCAGGTTAATGCCTTTTTCAATCGTTCCATGGCCAATGTCACGTTTTCAAGACTGTTAAATGCGCTGATTCTGATATAGTCTTTGCCGCACCTGCCAAAACCGGCTCCAGGTGTACACACGACGGAGGCTTTGGTCAAGAGCAGGTCAAAAAATTCCCAGGAATCACGGCCTGAGGAATCTATCCAGATATAAGGGGAGTTTTTTCCGCCAACATAATCAAGTCCAATGGATGCAATCGTTTTGCTGATGATATCGGCATTATTAAGGTAATAGTCAATCTGTTGCCTGACCTGGACTTTACCCTCTTTTGAATAAACAGCTTCCGCAGCTTTTTGAACAGGATAGGATACCCCATTGAATTTAGTACTTTGTCTCCTGCTCCAGAGGGCATGGAGGGATATTTTTTCTCCCTTTGAATTAAAAATCATGCACTCTTTTGGTACCACAGTAAACCCGCAACGTGTCCCTGTAAACCCAGCCGTTTTTGAAAAACTCCTGAATTCAACGGCCACTTCTTTTGCCCCTCCAATTTCATAGATGGTTTTAGGAAGGGCTTCATCCCGGATAAAGGATTCATAGGCAGCATCAAATAAAATCAATGAGCCGTTTTCCTTTGCATAGCCCACCCATTCGGCAAGCTGATTTTTTGTAATAGTTGAACCTGTCGGGTTGTTGGGAAAACAAAGATAGATCAAATCCACTCGCTCATCCGGAAGTTTGGGAAGGAATTGGTTTTCCTTTAAACATTCCATATAAAAAATTCCATTATATCTGCCGGCCTCATACTCACCTGTTCGGCCGGCCATGACATTGGTATCCAGATATGCCGGGTATACTGGGTCAGGAATAGCTACTTTGATATCTTTTGCAAATAATTCCTGGAAATTTCCCGTATCACATTTTGCACCATCACTGACAAATATTTCATCGGCTGAAATATCCGCACCCCTGTCCTGGAAATCATTTTTTGCAATCTTTTCTCTTAAAAAAGCATATCCCTGTTCCGGGCCATAACCTCTGAAGGTGGCATCATTAGCCATTTCATCCACCCCATCATGGAATCCTTTAATCACTGCAGGAGCAAGAGCCTTTGTGACGTCACCAATCCCCAGTCTGATGATGTGTGCTTCTGGGTTTTTCAGTTGATAATCATTTACTCGTTTTGCAATATCTGAAAACAGATAAGATGCTTTTAATTTACTATAATTGTTATTTGCTCTGATCATAACTTGTCCTTTCAATCTATATAATATTCAACTTGTTTCCCATACAGCCATGCCAAGAGATTTAAATTCCTCCACAGTCAGTGTTTCCGCCCTTCTTTTGGCATCTATTCCAGCCAGTTCCAGGGCCTGAATAATAAAATCTTTTTCAAATTCAAATTCTCCCCCTGCCATGGCATTTTTTAAGGATTTCCTTCGTTTTGAAAAAGCCGCCTTAATAACATTAAACAACACCTTTTCCTGTTCAAGAGTCACGTTCCCGGGCTCAAAAAAATTAAATTTTAAAATAGTTGAATCAACATCAGGTTTTGGGAAAAAAGAAGATGGCCCGATTTGAGTAACATGGCTCACCTCTGCAGCATATTGAACCACGGCAGACAGTCTTGAATAATCTCTTCCTCCAGGCTTTGCAATTATCCTTTTTGCCAGTTCTTTTTGAAACATTAAAAATGCTGTTTTAATGCAGCGTCTTTCTTCAACCAGTTTAAACAGGATTTGTGATGAAATATTATATGGAAGATTTCCAATTACTACAATTTTTTTGTCTCCTGCCAGCTCACTCATATTAAATTTTAAAATATTTTTATGGATAATGGTAACATTTTTTAAATTTTCATTATCCAGTTCCTGCTGTAAAATGGGTATCAGGCGGGCATCCGTTTCAACAGCTGTTACATGTAGTGCTGCCCGTGCTATGGGGATGGTAAGGGCACCCAGGCCTGGACCGATTTCCAGTACCCGGGAGTCATTTGACAGCCCGATTTTTTCAACAATCATTTTTGCTATACCCGGATTAGCAAGAAAATTTTGTCCTTTTTCTTTGCCGGCATACAGGTTTTTTTCTTTTAACAATAGCCCGGGATGCGTCATTTAATCGCCTTTTTGGGGGTTTGATTGTTCCTGTGTAATCCAGCCATAAATTTTTTTGTAAACATTTTTTTTATGCAAATCTTACAAAAAATGACTACTTGACTTTTTTACTGCATGCAAGTAGTTATTATGTATACTTCAACCAGAAAATAGATTCAACCTTCAATACAAATTTGACCTGGTTTTTTGGATTTTTCAACTTTTAATTTTTTCTGTTTTAATATCAATCATTTTAACGTTGATATTTTTTATATATCAACAACAACCTTTTTTTGAGAGGCTTATTATGGTAGAAAAATCGGAATTTGGAACCAATTGGGAAAGTTTTATAAAAATGCTGTTGAAAAGGCTTGATATTCCATTAAAAGAAGATATTGCTTTTTTAAATGGCAGGCTTGACAAGCTTGAACAATTACTTTATCAGAAACAGCCGGGAACCAGAACACTGGTAAAAAAACCGGCTGTAAAACAAAAAAGTGCATCTGCTATAGTTCTTGATGTGTTTATTGAACATCCAAAGGGCACAAATTTTAAAACGGTTAAGGCGGCCACGGGATTTGATGATAAAAAATTGAGAAATATCATATTCAGGCTGGACAAGATAAAGAGAATTAAACGGGTAAGACGCGGCATCTACAAAAAAGTTTAACCTAAAGGTCACAAGTGAGAGGACATAATTATTAATGGAAAGTAGCACATTTGAAAAGGGACAAAAACTTTATGGGTATCTTATTAAAGAGGTAACCCAGATTGAAACCATAGATTCAGTGATGATTCAGCTAACGCACCTGAAAACAAAAGCCAGTCATATCCATATTTATAATAAGGATAAGGAAAATACTTTTGGTGTGTTTTTCAGGACTGTTCCCAAAGACTCCACTGGCGTGGCCCATATTCTTGAGCATACAGTGCTGTGCGGGTCAAAAAAATTCAATGTCCGGGATCCTTTTTTCTCCATGATCAAAAGAAGTCTGGCTACTTTTATGAATGCCTTTACCGCATCTGACTGGACCATGTATCCTTTTTCCACCCAGAATTCAAAAGATTATTACAATTTGATGAATGTCTACCTTGATGCAGCCTTTTTCCCAAGGATTGACGAATTAAGCTTTAAGCAGGAGGGTCATCGCCTGGAAATTATTGAAAAAAAAGATAAGGGTATTGAACTCGAATATAAAGGTGTTGTCTACAACGAGATGAAAGGTGCCATGTCTTCACCTGGTCAGGTTCTGGGAAGATCTCTGCTTTCCGCACTTTACCCGGATACGACCTATAGGAATAATTCCGGTGGTGAACCATCCCAGATTCCCTCCCTTACCTGGAAAGATCTAAAAGATTTTCATGGCATGTATTATCATCCGTCTAATTCATATTTTTATACCTATGGTAATTTACCGTTGGAAAAAACCCTTTCATTTATTTGTGAAAAAGCTTTGGATCAATTTGAATTGTTAGAAATGGATTCAAAAGTACCGGCTCAACCCCGATGGGACTCACCCCGGAAAATAAAAAAAACTTATGCATATTCAGATCCAGATGACATATCAAAAAAATACCAGGCTTGTGTGGCATGGCTGACTTGTGATGTCAAAGATTCTTTTGAAATTCTTGTGCTGAGTATTTTGGAACAGATTCTTTTAGGGAACTCGGCTTCACCTTTAAGGAAAGCCCTTATCGATTCATCCTTAGGATCTGCCTTGTCTGATTCAACAGGGTTTGACCCGGACAACCGGGACACAATGTTTAGTTGTGGGTTAAAAGATATCTCCAAAGATTCTGTTGAAACGGTGAAGAAAATCATATTTTCAACCATTAAAGAGATTGCAGATAAAGGGATTGAAAAGACCCTTATTGAGTCTGCCATCCATCAGATAGAATTTTACAGAAAAGAGATTACCAATACCCCTTACCCTTTTGGTATTAAATTATTGCTTTCTTTTGCCGGTACTCTTATCCATGATGGTGATCCCGTCTCCTGCATTAATATTGATGAAGATTTGAACACCTTGAAAGAAAAGATAAAGAATGGCCCATTTCTTGAAAACAAGCTAAGACAATATTTTCTTGAAAATCCCCATTGGGTACTGTTTACCCTTGAGCCGGATACAGGTCTTGAGCAAAAAAGTCTTGAAGAGACCCAAAAAGAACTTAAAAATCTTTTAAAGCAAATGAGCAAAAAAGATCTTGAAAAGATCCAAAAGGATACCAAACTCCTTGAAGAGCTCCAGGAAAAAGAAGAAGATGTTTCAGTCCTGCCAACACTTGAGCTTGTTGATGTGCCGCCACAAATAGAAATTATAAAACCTGATAAGATCACGGGGGTTAAGCTTTCCACCTGCTATGATAAGGCGACTTCGGGTATTCTTTATTTTACTTGTCCTGTAGGGGCCGGAAATATCCCGACGGATCTGTTTGCCCTGGTACCATTTTTCTGCCAATCATTTACAAACAGTGGAACAAAGAAAAATTCCTATGACAAAATGGCTGAACTCATGGATCTTTATACTGGAGGGATATCTGTTACTCCGTTTTCAGGATCTTATTTTTCAAAAGAAGCCGAATCCCATTCGTTTCTTGCCATCCAGGGGAAAGCTTTGGACCGGAATGTTGAAAAGCTGTTTGATTTAATAAAAGAATTTATTGAAGGATACAATTTTCAGGATTTTGACAGGTTGAAAAGCCTTTTACTGCAATACCAGGCTGGAATGGAAGCATCCATCGTTTCAACGGGGCACAGGTATGCCATCTCCCTTTCCTGCCGGCATCTTTCAAAAGCATCTTACATTAACGAGCTCTGGCATGGCATTGCCCAATATCAATTCATTAAACAGATTACCGAACAATTCAACACAAAAGATAATAAGAATAAAATTCTTGAAGTTCTTTCGGAAAAAATGATCAGGATGGCCCAGTCTGTTTTAAAAAATGGAAATCTTAAACCTGCTGTGATTGGTAAGAAAAGCGCCATTGTGGTTGCTGAAAAAAGGATTAAAGCTATTCATGAGCATCTTTCAAATGATTCTGACAAATTCTTTTTTACGCCGGACATATCCTTTAAAGAAGATGTGCCCTTTGACGGCTGGTATACTAATACATCCGTTTCTTTTGTGGGTCAGTCCTTTAAAACCGTTAGCATGACCCATGAGGATTCTCCTGGACTTGCTGTGATCAGTAAGATAATCAGATCCATGTATCTTCATCGGGAAATAAGAGAAAAGGGTGGGGCATATGGGGGATTTGCCATTTATAACTCTGAAGAGGGTCTTTTTTCATTTGGCTCATACAGAGATCCCCATATTAAACGAACCCTGGATGTATATAAAAATGCCTGTGATTTTATTGTCAGTGGTGACTATTCCCAGACAGATGTCAAAGAAGCCATTTTGCAGATCTGCTCAGAAATAGACAAACCTGAAACCCCAGGCCCTTCTGCAATGAAAGCATTTTACAGGGATATCACAAAATTGGATGATACCATTCGCCAGCAGTTCAAGGATTCTTTGTTACAACTGGATAAAAAAAGAATCCGGATTATTGCTGAAAAATATTTTATCATTGATGAATCCCTTAAAGGGACAGCAGTTATTTCAAGCAAAAAAATCCTTGAACAAGCAAATCTTCAACTTGGGGCAGAAGAAAAACAATTCAATTTGTTTAAAATTTAAATAATTGCCATTTTTTGTTATTTGTATTCATAATACTAACCCCCATGCCCTGACGGGCACAACAAAGGATGAAAGAGATATGAGATATGAGGGAAGCAAAACAGCTGGTTTTTTCTCACTACTCAAAACTCATATCTCACTACTTTCATATAAAAATAAAACCAATCAAGCTGCAAGACCCATTAGGAATGACTTTTACGCCAGTCATTATACTGGCACATTCCCCAGAGTGCCTTGACCGCTCTTTCAGGGGAAGGGAAGAACACACTTTTATATTCATATCCATCCAACCTGTAAAGGGTTCTGCTGATTTCATCCGTCAAAAGGCTTACCCCCAGAACTGGTTTTTCATATTTTTGAGTTAATTTGACCACGTATTGGGTATAGTCTTCTTCAAATTGCAGGATTGCATCCTTGAAAGATTGTGCCTGTGCCTTATCTATTGAAGGATCTGTTTTGAGTACGGATTCAATCATCTTGTTGACCAGCACCCTTTTCCCATGAATCCCCAGATGGATTACAGCATCGCATCCATCCCATTTGAGCAGTTCTTCCATACAGGTTTTGGGAATGCTTGGATCATTTTCTCCTACTATATCAACAGGGTTCCCATGACTCCAGAATGGCGGCAGAATTTTGTTGAGCCGTTCAATGATACCTTTAGAAAGCTTTGGTACCTCAAGTCCATGTTCTGCACAAAGATCTGTTGTGATCACGCCCCAACCGCCCCCAAGGGTCATGATGGCCACTCTTTTCCCCTTTGGCAGGGGCAAAGATGAAAATACAGCAGACAGGTCTAAAAGTTCCATGGGCTGATTTACCTGGATAATACCTGATTGTCTGCAGGCGGCATTAAATACTCGTGTGTCCGATGCCATGGCCCCGGTATGGCTTGCCGCAGCTTTTTCACCCATACTGGTTCTGCCTCCCTTTAAGACAACCACAGGTTTTTGCCGGGATACCCTTGCCGCACTTTTAAAAAATCTTGAACCATTCTTTACGCTCTCAATATAAAGAACCACCGTTCTTGTCAGGTCATCAATCTCAAATAATTCCATATAATCTTCAATGGTGACCATGGCTTCATTTCCAGACCCTGAAAAAGCCCGGATACCGATATCCTGCCGTTCGGCAAATGCCAGAAGCTGTGTCCCCATATTTCCTGACTGGCAGACTAGAGCGGTAGAACCCGGTATTGGATAGGCATGGGCAGCACTGCAGTAAAAATCAATATGGGGATTGCATATCCCCATGGTGTTGGGTCCAAGGATCAATATACCTGCCTCATAGGCAGCTTTTACAAGTTTTTCCTCTAATTTTTCCCCTTTTTTCCCTACTTCTCTGAACCCGGAAGTGATCAACAATATTCCTTTGACATGTTTCTTTTTTAAATCCCGTATCAGATCAATCACCTGGTTTGCCGGAATGGTCACAACTGCCAGTTCAATATCCTCTTCAATCTGGGTGACGGATGTATACACTTGTCGGCCGGTTATTTTTCCGCCTCTGGGATTCACAAGGTAAACCTTTCCCTTATAATCCCGGGACAAGGTATTGGTTAAAAGCATATGTCCCCATTTCCCCGGAGTTGCCGAGGCCCCGATAAAGGCCAGGGATTTTGGATAGTAACAGGAAGCAAGCTTTATTAAATCAATATCATAGCGTTTGTTTTTGATTTCCCTTGTCTCTTCCAGCACAATTAAACCGTCTACAGCAACAGGAGATCCATCTGGCTGTATAATCACAGGATTGATATCGATTTCTTTGATATTCGGAAAAGCATGTGCAATATCTGACAGTCCTTTGAGGATTTTTTTGAGCTCTTGTTTTTTGACTGCTTGTTCACCTCTGAAGGCATTTAAAAGTTTTTTTGAAGATATCTGTTCAAACATATCTTCCATATCAACATCATTTAAGGGAGCGATTTTAAAGACAATATCTTTTAGCGCCTCCGTATATATCCCGCCTAAGCCAAATACGATGACCGGGCCAAACTGGGGATCTTTGAACATGCCGGCTACAAATTCCCTTTTGCCTGATACCACCGGCTGAATAAGAAAGGCATCGATATCATCTTTTGCAGATATTCTCATTTCTTTGACAGCATCAAGGACAGAAGTCTCATCGTGCAATCCGACTCGCACAAGGCCTTTTTCTGTTTTGTGTAGAATGGTCGCACTGATACCTTTTAACACCACTGGAAATCCTGTTTCTCGACAGGCCGCAAGGATCTGGTTTGTATCAGTTTCTCGCTTTTCTTTCACCACTGGGATATTAAATAATGCAAATATTTTTTTTGCCTCGTCTTCAGGAATGGATTTTGTTTTTGAACAAGCGTTTAATCGTGCATCGATTATTTTTTGAACATCTTTAAGTTTCATTTATGCTTTTGCTCCGTTAAATACAATGTTTGCAATACCAGTCGATACCTTGTCAATATCGAGTTTTCTGCCAAAAATAATTTCCCCGAGACAGGCATGCTCAATGGCTCCTAATATAACTTTTCTTAATATTAAAGGGTCAATATCGGATTTAAGTTCTCCTTCTTTTAAGCCTTTTTTAATTATCTCAAGAATTGTGCGGGAATATTTACGAATCATCTCATAGGCACCGGAATCAAAGAAATCCAAAGAATTACGAACTTCAAGCAGGAGGATTTTTGAAAAAATTCTGTTATCTGCATAGCTTTCAAGGCTTGAGAAAATAATGATTTCAAGCTGTTTGATACAATTGTTTTCTTTTGCTATCCTGCTCTCAATTTTTGTCTGGAACTCTACAAAATGTTTGTTTAAAACCTGGTATAAAAGATCTTTTTTGTCTTTGAAATATTTATAAATCAATCCTTCTGTGACTTGGGCATTCTTTGCGATTTCTGCTGTGGTAATGGAATGAAAATCTTTTTGGGCCATGAGAAGAGAAAAAGATTTCATTATTTTTATTCTGCCGGGCGGATTGGTTTTTCCTTTGTGCTTCATAAACAACCTTTTTAAAAATCTATTTTAGTCAAAATAGTTCACCCTATTGGTAAGTAACACTTACTTACAAAAACAAAGAATGTCAACTCTACTGTTGAAAATAAAATTAATACTATTAAAAAAATACTTGAATTATACTTTAGTTATTCATATAGTTTACAAAGCATAGCTAAATGTAAAAGAAAAAGGCTTATAATAAACCAATATTTTTTTTGAAATCCATATTCTTAACAGAGGTGGACGACATGAATAATAAAGAGGTAAAAAAAGCATTCTCTTCTTTAATGCAGTTTGCAGGAATCACTGTTAACGGCAAAAAATCCTATGATATTCAAGTTTATAATGATCAATTCTATTCCCGGGTTCTGGAACAAACCACATTAGGACTTGGCGAATCCTACATGGACAAGTGGTGGGATTGCAGGGCCCTTGATCAGTTCATAGAAAAAGTGACACGTGCCAATCTTTTATCCAGACTGAAAACAGACTGGGCAACCGCATGGAATATCATTAAATCAAGAATTCTCAATCTGCAGACAACGGGGCGTGCTTTTATTGTAGGTAAAAAACATTATGACATAGGGAATGATCTTTACCAAAGGATGCTGGACAGGCGCATGCAGTATACTTGCGGCTACTGGGATAATGCGGACAGTCTGGATACGGCCCAGGAGGCAAAGCTCCAGATGATCTGCCGGAAAATGGACTTAAAACCCGGGATGACAATTGCCGAACTCGGATGCGGGTTTGGCGGGTTTGCCCAATATGCCGCAAAAAAACATGGGGTCCGTGTGGTGGGTTATACAGTATCAAGAGAACAGGCCCTTTTTGCAAAACAATGGTGCAGGGGATTGCCCGTTGACATCAGGCTTGAAGATTATAGAAAAGCAGTTGGACAATATGACCGGGTAGTCTCCATCGGGCTGATGGAGCATGTGGGGTATAAAAATTATCGGACCTATATGAAAATGACTTCCCGCCTGTTAAAAGAGGATGGTATTGCGTTTATTCATACGATTGGAAGCAATATCAGCCGCAGCATATGTAATCCATGGACATCCAAATATATATTCCCGAATTCAATGCTGCCATCAATTGCCCAATTAGGGAAATCCATGGAAGGATATTTTGTTGTGGAGGACTGGCACAATTTTGGTGAAGACTATGATAAAACCCTGATGGCCTGGTGGAAGAATTTTGAGAATGCCTGGCCGGAACTGGAAAGCAAATATGGGGACAGGTTTTACAGGATGTGGAAATACTATCTTTTAAGTTGTGCCGGCGGCTTTCGTTCAAGGCTCATGCAGCTCTGGCAGGTTGTCATGACCAAACCCGGCAGAACCCGGCCGGATTGCCGAATTCGTTGATCTGTTTAAAATGATAAGATCAGACATCATTATAGTGGGTGGTGGTCCGTCAGGATCAGCCTGTGCCTGGCAACTCAGGAAATCAGGCCTGGACGTTGTGATCCTTGAAAAAAAAACATTTCCAAGGGCAAAGGTCTGTGCCGGTTGGATAACCCCGAAAGTACTGGATCTTCTCGGCATCACTCCGGAAGAATATCCCTATCTGCTTATGCAGTTTAACCGGATTCATTTTTATCTGTTCGGAATCCATGTTCCAATCAGAACACGCCAATATGCCGTCCGAAGATATGAATTTGATGAATGGATGGTTTCGCGTTCCCAAGTCCCGGTTTTTACCCACACCGTGAAAAATATTGTCAAAGCCAATGGGGGCTATGTCATTGATAATAAATACAGGTGCAAATACCTGGTTGGCGCAGGAGGAACGCACTGCCCTGTTTTTAAAATTTTTTTTTCCACATCAAATCAAAGAACTGGCAAAGCATTGATTACAGCCATTGAAAAAGAGTATCGCTGCGACTATTTAGATAAAGAATGTCATTTATGGTTTTTTGATAATGGTCTGCCCGGATATGCCTGGTACCTGCCAAAGGGAAACAACTGGCTGAATATCGGTATTGGCGGTAAGTTCATTAAATTAAAATCCAGTGGAAAAACCATCCTGGACCACTGGCACAAATTCACAAAAAAACTTGAGCAGCGTTCCCTGATAAAGAATATCCCGGAAAATCCCAGGGGGCATCAATATTATCTTCACCAGAAAAAACAGACCACACGGCAGGATAACGCCTTTATCATCGGGGATGCCGTTGGAATGGCCACTATTGATATGGGAGAAGGTATCCATGCAGCCGTGGTCAGCGGATTGATGGCGGCCAAGGCTATTGCAGGAAAAAAGGGATACAACCCGGATTCTTTATCAAAATTCAGCCTGCCAGGCATTTTCAGGGCAGGCAAAAAAATAGAACCTCGCAACCCCTGAACTGTTCCCAGATTACAATAAACAAAAATAATTAAAGAAAACATGGAAATCAGCATCTCCATAGTCAGGGCCATCTTTGAACAAACATTCAGATGGGGAAAGAGGTTTTTAAACGGATTGAAGCAGTCAAGTATTGATTAAACCCTGAAAAGCTGCCATTAATAGGGCAAATATAAATTTTTTTAAAGGGGCGGAGAAAAGATATGGAACCAGAAAAAACAATTGTCGGATTTATCGGTTTGGGTGTAATGGGTCAAAGCATGGCCACACATATTTTAAATGCAGGATACAAACTGCATGTCTATACCCGCACAAAGCAAAAAGCTGAAAATATCATTTCAAAAGGTGCTGTGTGGGAAGATACCGTATCTGAGTTGAGCGCAAAATGTAATGTCATTATTACCATTGTCGGATTCCCCGTTGATGTTGAAGAGGTGTATCTGGGAGATCATGGTGTTTTAAATCATGCCGGAAAAGGGTCAATTGTGATTGATATGACCACGTCCAGCCCTGACCTTGCAGTTAAAATTTATGAAAAGGCAAAGGGAAAAGGTATTGAATCTCTTGATGCCCCCGTGTCAGGCGGGGATCTTGGCGCTAAAAACGCCACTCTTTCAATTATGGTCGGAGGGGATAAGGAAACCTTTGATAAAGTCTTCCCGCTTTTTGAAGTAATGGGTAAAAATATTGTGCTGCAGGGTAAAGCTGGTGCAGGGCAGCATACAAAAATGGCAAATCAGATTGCCATTGCATCAGGAATGGTAGCTGTCTGCGAGGCCCTGGCCTATGCCAAAAAGGCAGGCCTTGACCCGGAAGCTGTGCTGAAATGCATTGGGCCGGGTGCAGCAGGATCATGGTCATTGAATAATCTTGGACCCAGGATGATTGTAGGAAATTTTGAGCCCGGGTTTTATATTCGGCATTTTATAAAGGATATGAACATTGCTGCTGCTTCATCAAGCCATTTAGGACTCAAAACCCCGGGGCTTGATCTTGCCCTGTCTTTATATAAAAAAATGGAAGAAAAAGGATTGGAAAGCGAGGGTACCCAGGCTTTGTTTAAATTGTATATGTAGACCACGTGGAGATCCTTGCTGAATATGGTTATTTAGGACTGTTTCTGGCTTCATTTCTTGCCGCCACCATTTTGCCTTTCAGTTCCGAAGTGGTACTAGGGGTTCTGTTAAGCCATGACTTTAGTCCATATGTGACTGTTTTTGTAGCGACAACGGGTAATGTGCTTGGATCTGTTTTAAACTATGGTTTAGGGGTTTTGGGCAGTCAGATATTGCTTAATAAACTGCTTGGAATATCAAATCTGGAAATTGGGAAGGCTGAAAACCGGTTTAAAAAATATGGGGTGTTCAGCCTTTTATTTGCATGGGTTCCTATTATTGGCGATCCATTGACCATTGTCGCAGGAATATTGAAAATTAATTTTGCTTTATTCCTTTTACTTGTGGCCGCTGGAAAATTTTTAAGATATGTTTTTGTCGCCTGGGCCGTCTTAACTATTTAGTGCCAAAAATCTTATCCCCTGCATCGCCTAGACCTGGCAATATATAGCCTATTTCATTGAGGCACTCATCAACGGCAGCCACATAAATATCCACATCAGGGTGCTTTTGTGTTACTTTTGCAAGTCCTTCGGGTGCTGCCACTAAAAATAATCCTTTTATGGTTTTGCATCCAGCTTTTTTTAACAGATCAATGGTGGCGATAAGGGTTCCCCCTGTTGCCAGCATGGGGTCAAGGATCAAGGCGATTCTTTCTTCCATGGCACTGGTCATTTTTACATAATACTGCACCGGCTTTAAGGTCTCTTCATTTCTGTAGAATCCTACCACGCTGACCCTGGCAGATGGTATAAGATCAAACACACCATCCATCATTCCAAGCCCGGCTCTTAAAATAGGAACAATGGTAATTTTTTTTCCTTTTATTTCTTCAATCTCAACTGTTCCGGCCCAGCCCTGTATTGTCTTTTTTTCCGTGACAAGGTTTTTTGTGGCTTCATAGGTCAAAAGTCTTGCAACTTCACCAGATAAATCTCTGAAGTCTTTTGTGCTGATGTCTTTTTCGCGCATTAATCCTAATTTATGTTTTATAAGAGGATGATCTGCTACAAATACGGCCATATTGCCTCCTTTGTTTTAGTAATTTTCCGGATAAAAATTATGCGAGTCTCTCTTTATTCTGTTAAGTTAATGACATTTATTAAGAAACTATTAAAATCATTATGGCTAGTCAAGTAAATAAATTTTTCCGCAAATAAATTCTTGGGAAGTCTTATGTTGAAATATTTTTGTTTTTATGCACAATAGAGCAGATGATTCAAACACCTTACATATCTATTGCAGTATCACTTCCAGTGATGAAATCTTACACTTACCTGGTTCCGGATCATCTGCAGGAATTTTGTTCCCCGGGAATGAGGGTGCTGGTCCCGTTTGGAAACAGACGAGTGACAGGCTATATCCTGTCCGGGCAAAAAACCTGTGAAGGATTTACGGCAAAGAAGATTCTTGATGTATTGGATGACCATCCATTGTTTCCTGAATCTGAAATATTGTTTTTTAAGTGGATTTCAGATTATTATATTCATCCCCTGGGAGATGTGATTAAGGCAGCACTTCCTTCCGGCCTTGATCTCCATGATGTCTCCTGTGTTTTTGCTACACAGCACGGACAGGATAGTTTGCATGCAGGTGCCCTTACACCAGGAGAGAACCAGGTGATTGAATTTATTTTGCAACGTCAATCCTGCACCCTGAAACAAGTTTTGAAAAATAGTAAAAATAGTTTGATCAATGCCCTGGTCCGCAAAATGGAAAAAGAAGATTTGATAACTGTTTCAGCCGTATTAAAAAAGGATGGAGCAACGATTAAAAAAGAAAAATTTATCATCCCTGGTGAAGAACCGAAAACAGACATTTCCATGTCAAAAAAAAGAAAGAAACTTCTTTTACTGGTGAAAGAGGCAAAAGAGATTTCCCTGACAGGACTAAAGAAGCATATTCCCACGGCATCGGCATTGATAAAACTTTTGGAAATTGCCGGATATATAAAAATCATTGAACGGCAGGTTTTCAGGGATCCTTTAGGTGATCCTGTAGAACCGGATACCCCGCCAAAACTGACATGGGAACAGGAAAAAGCCGTTAAAAAGGTACAGGAAAATATGAGCCAGGGGTTTAGCCCTTATCTTTTATCCGGTATAACCGGCTCAGGAAAAACGGAAGTCTATATGCGACTGGTAAGGGATGTGGTTGGAAAAGGGAAGAGCGCCATCGTTCTTGTACCGGAAATATCTTTGATTTCCCAGACAGAAAGGCGTTTCAGGGCAAGGTTTGGCGAGAACATAGCTGTCATTCATTCTTCATTGACCAAAGGCGAACTTATAGATCAGTGGAGAAAAATTGCCTTAAAAAAAGTTAGCATTGTCATTGGGGCAAGATCAGCTGTTTTTGCTCCATTTGAAGATATCGGGCTCATTATTGTGGACGAAGAACATGACACCTCTTACAAGCAGGAGACAGGCTTAAGATATAATGCAAGGGACCTTGCCGTTGTCCGGGGAAAAATGAATGCCTGCCCTGTGATTCTGGGATCGGCAACCCCATCTGTACAATCCTATCAGAATGTTGTTATGAAAAGATTTGAAGAATTAAAACTTAAAACCCGTGTCAATCAACATCAATTGCCAAAGATAACCCTTGTGGATTTGAAAAAATATAAGGATGCAAGAGGAAATGACAGGATCATTACCCCAGAGCTTTCAAAAGAGATTCGAAAATGTCTTGATAAGGGGAACCAGGCATTGATTTTTTTGAACAGGCGGGGGTTTGCCACATTTCCCGTGTGCAGGGATTGTGGCAAATCTTTGTCCTGTAAATATTGTGATGTAACCATGACCCTCCATAAAGGGCAAAATGTTTATCAATGCCATTTTTGTGGATATAACAGGCCGGTTAACACCAAATGCCCTTCATGTAAATCTTCAAAAATAAAACCATTGGGATTTGGCACTGAACGAGTTGAATCCATGCTGAAAACCATGTTCCCGGATGCAAGGCTTACCAGGATGGACCAGGACTCGACATCCCGGAAAGGGGCCACCATAAAAATATTAAAAAGTATCAGAAACAGGAATGTTGATATTATTGTGGGAACCCAGATGCTTGCAAAAGGCCATGACTTTCCTTCCATTACCCTGGTGGGTGTGATTTGCGCAGACCTTTCCTTAAGCCTTCCGGATTTCAGGGCAGGGGAGCGAACCTTTCAACTGCTTGCCCAGGTGGCCGGCCGGGCAGGAAGAGGTGAGACGGAAGGAAAAGTGATTATGCAGACCTATAATCCTGAACATTTTATTATTGAAGCTGCTAAAAAACAGGATTTTATTGAATTTTTTCAAAACGAGGTGCCCTATAGAAAAGCATTGTTATACCCGCCTTTTTCCCGGATGATTCAATTAAAAATTTCAGGTAGTAACTTTGCAAAAGTAAAAGATTATGCAGCAGTGGTTGCACAGGTTCTTAAGGCATTGCTTGAAAACCGGGAAAAACAAAAGACCATGGTTCAGATTCTGGGTCCCATTGAGGCATCCATCCAGAAAATATCTTCGCAGTTCAGGTGGCAGATCCTAGTGAAAAGTCCTTCTTCAGTCCTGGTTAACGGCCTGGTAAAATCCATGATGGACCATCCGAAAATAACGCCTAAGTCGGGTATCAGGCTGGTTGTGGATGTTGACCCGTATTCTTTAATGTAGATTCGATTTTAAAGGGGGAGTGTTTGAAAATCATTCATAAATTGTGTCACGATTTTCAAAAGCCCTGTGTTCCAGCCCGAAACAAGCTTAGAAGGATCATTGGATGAAATGTTTTCTTCGGCCAGATAGGTCTTGCTGGAAATTGTCTGGAAGGCAAGGTCATCCTTTTTTTCCAGAATCATACTGATTTCAATGACTGCCCTGAGATTAGAAGGATCCTGGAAATCTCCGTAAAGCCGGGTGATTTTCCCGGATAACCGAAAGCTGATATTTTGTTTCATGTTTGTCTGTATAGAGGTGAAAAGATTTGAAGCACAAAGGCTTCCCTCTATTTTTTCAGTAATCAGTCTTGCAGGAGAACTGACAAATTCGTTGTAATAATCGATTGCATATTTGTTTTTTTCCAGGCGGTAAACAAAAGAATGGGAATTAAAAACAGGATTTATATAAAATTCTTTGACCAAAAGAGTCTCGCTTTTACAGACCTTATTCTGGCTTGAAACCGGAAGCGAAATAGCCAGGTCAAAATAGCTTTTGTTGACAGGCTCTTTTTTTAAACCTGTGCATCCATAAAATGAGATAAGGATAACCAGAAATCCCTTTAAAACAATAGAAATTTTTGGCTGCATCAGTCTTTTTTCTCCATATTTATTTTTTCCGGGGGCTTTTCAAAGAGCAGCCTGCCAGGATATCTTCTTATGTCTTTGCTCATTTGTTTTAAATTTTCAGAAGTGGTTTCAATATTTTCAATGATCAGACCAATCTTGTCAGAATTCAGCCAGACCATGTTCTCCAGAAGTCCTGACGTAGCAGCAAGGCTTTTCGTCAATCGGTCCAGGTTGGAAGACAGGCTGTCAATCCGGGGGGACAGCCGGGTTTCAAGTCCTGCAGCCATATTCTTTGTGCTGTCAGCCGCTTTTTGAAAATCATTGATCGCCTTGTTCAAAGGGGTTTTAGCTGTCTCAATAATAGTTCTCAGTTCAGCAAAAGAGGTTTGGGCATCATCCAGAAATCGTTTGACCTTGGTGGATCCGATTGCCGTGTTGATTTTCTGGTTGGTGTCTTTGAGTTCTTTTAACAATGATGCGGCCAAACTGGAGATATTATCAATATCAAAGTTATTGGCTTTTTGATCCAGGGTCTTTAAAAGGGTTTCGATATCCAGTGTAATCCCTTTCAGATTGATGGATGCAAGATTGTCAAGAATTAGGTTAAGGGCATCTCCAAACTGTTTCATATTGCTTTTTTTTGACGGGATATAAATGTTTTTTGGTGTCCAGGAAATGTCAAGCTTGTCATTGGGATCTTTCACTGAATAATCTGTTTCAAGATAAGCTACTCCGGTCAGCCCTTTAAAGGAAAGCCGGATTGTCAGGCCATCATTAATGGCGTTTTGGATTCTAATTTTGGCCGTGCCCCCTGTCTGGCCCAGGGAAATGCTGTCTTCGAGAGATATGATGACCAGTACATAATCTGACTTTGTCTGATAGACCTGGGCAGCACTGGTCATGGATTTGACAGATCCGATTTTTATCCCTTTATATTTAACCTCAGATCCGATACTTAATCCTTGTACAGACTCATTAAAACATGTTTCAGCAAGCAGTTCCTTTTTGAAAAATTGTCCTGCCCCGAAAATGATTAAAAATGTCGCTCCAAGTCCAAATGCAATAATCACAAACAGGCCGAGCTTAAAGAAATTTGCTTTTTGGGTCATTTTTCACCTTTATGGATTGTCCGGTTAAAAAAATTATAGACATAGGGATTGCTGTGGTCATTTTTCAGCTGTTCCGGTGTTCCTGTTGCAATGATTGTCTTTGCATCCTTTTCAAGCATGATGATCCTGTCGGATATAGCGTTAATACTTGCCAGTTCATGGGTGACAATTACAAATGTGATGCCAAGTGAAGAAGCAAGCTCCATCACCAGATGATCAAGTCCTGCTGAAGTAGTGGGGTCAAGCCCTGCAGAGGGTTCATCCAGAAAAATAATGGATGGATCAAGGGCCATGGCACGGGCCAGGGCAGCCCTTTTTTTCATGCCGCCGGACAGTTCCCCGGGCATGAGAAAAACTGCTTTTTCAAGTCCTACCAGTTTGAGTTTCAACCATACAATGTCATCCATGACCGAGTCCGGAAGGCTTGTGAATTCTTTTAAGACAAGTTTAACATTCTCCATCACCGTCATGGAACCGAATAATGCCCCGCTCTGGAAAGCAACTCCTATTTTTTGCAGGATACGATTTTTTTCTTTTCCAATGGCCTGGGACAGGTTTTCTCCCAGAATCATCACATTGCCTGAAATAGGAGGTAAAAGCCCGATCATGTTTTTTAGCAGCGTGCTTTTCCCGCACCCGGACCCGCCGATAATTACAAAGACTTCGCCTTTAAATACCTTAAAATTAATATTTTCAATAATCGGGATGTTGTTATATCCAGCATAGAGGTTTTCTATTTTTATGATTGTTTCGATCTGTTTCATACGCCAAGATAATAATACATAATTGAAAAAATTCCATCAAACACGGCAATCAGGATAATGCCGGTAACAACGGCACGGGTGGTTGAGACCCCGACGGCAGAAGGTCCGCTTTGGGTTTGGTATCCCCTGATACAGCCGGATGTTGCAATCAGAATTCCGAAAACAAAGCATTTTGCAAGCCCGCCTACAAAATCATTCCATTCCACAAAGGATGCAATCTGGTTGTAATAGGAGATAATGGGATATCCCAGGGATGTAATCACAAGGGCGCCTCCCAGTATTCCTACAAGGTTTGAAAATATTGTTAATAAAGGGGTAATAATCGTTAACGCAATGATTCTGGGGACAATCAGGAACCGAATCGGATCGAGTCCCATGACCGTTAATGCATCGATCTCTTCGTTGATCCTCATGGTTCCGATTTCAGCGGCAAAGGCAGATGCAGATCTTCCGGCCAGGACAATGGCTGTCATCAGGGGCCCAAGTTCTCTTATCATGGCGATCCCGATGAGATTGGCCACATAGAGTTCCGCTCCGAACATGCGCATGGGTATGGCAGCCTGAAAGGCCATGACAAGACCGACAATAAAGCTGATCAAGGCAACGATGGGAAGCGCATCTACTCCGGCACGTTCGGCAACCAGGAAGGTGTCTGCCCACCGGATTGTTTTTGGATGTTTAAGGCTTTGAATCAGGGCCCAGGTGATCTCTCCTATGTAGGTTATAAATTCTTTTGTTTCCGAAAAAGTGTCTGAAAGGTTTTTCCCTTTATTATCAACAAAGGAAAGTTTTTTAGGTATCTGATCTGAAAAGTCTTTTTGTTTTATACTCTTTGCAAGTTCAATAAGGGGTGAAAATTCCTGTTTAAGATTGACAATAAAAAGCTCTTTAACTCCCCGGGTTCTGACAAGTTTTTCTATATGGTAAATAAGGGTGGCTCCTGCCGTATCCAGATAATTCACTCGTTCAAGATCAAGGGTCAGGTTTGAGAGGTCACAACTAGAAATTTTTTTGGTGATCGCCTGCCAAAGGTTTGATGTCCCTTTTGCATCAAGCCTGCCCGTGATGGAGATACGCGTACCATGACTGTCCTTTGAAACTATGAATTCTGGTAGAAAGTTCATTAAGACCCGGCCTTACCTTATCTTCTCCTGGTTGTATCTTGCTTTGAAATTCCTGTACTGTTTTCAAGTGTTCAAGGCAATTCTTTTAAAGCTGTATAACATGGTTAGCTTACCTTATTCAACTTATCACCCAATAAATACAAAGTTTTGGGCTTATGTTTTCTTTTTAACAGCAAGTGTGACCCATTCATCTGTGTATTCTTCATGTATGACACAGAGATGATGGGCCTCAAGTGCTGTAAGCACATCGCTTTGCAGATCCTTGATAAGGCCTGATAGTACTATTGTGGCATCCTGAGTCATTCTTATTGATATTTCCGGAAGAATGGCGACAATGACCTGGGCAATAATATTGGCAACAATAAAATGATAAGGCGCTGTGTCTGTTTTATCCAGACTTGTACAGGATAGATCATACAAGCCGGGATTGATTTTATTTTTTGCAATATTCTGCCGGGCCACTTCTATGGCCACCTCATCAGTATCAATACCCATCATACGTTCTGCACCGAGTTTGGCTGCTACAATCATCAGAATCCCGGAACCCGTTCCAATATCCAGAAATGTTGATCCCGGCACAAGATAGGTTTCAATCAATTTAATGCACATGGCAGTAGTCGGGTGTGTTCCTGTGCCAAAGGCCATGCCTGGATCAAGATGAATAACGATTTCATCCTTTCTTGCATCATGGTCTTTCCATGCAGGTTTTATGGTGATCCTGTCTGTAATCGGAGTTACTTCAAAATGTGCCTTCCAGGCTTCAGCCCAGTCTTTTTCATCAACAATTTCAGTTTGGATATTAATATTAATATCCAAATCTGCCAGTTTTAAAGCTTTTTCTTTTAGTCGTTCATATTTAATGTCAGACGAATCAATCAAGGGCAAATAACCTGTAATTGAGCATATCTCAGGTTTTGGCAGTGTGTGGGTTCCAAAGCCTTCATCCGGTTCATCAAGGGGGACATCACACACCACCCCTGTAAGATTAAGGGAAAAGAAAATATCGCAGATCAGTTCTTCGGCAAGAATCATATTGTCTGCATAAAACTGGGCAATGACTTTTTTAAATTTCATGGATATTGACTTTTTTTTATGGTTTAATTAAAAACGATTATTTTTCATTATGAAAAGATTGTCAAATTTAATTTGTCAGGTCGGTTCATTTTTCCGGCAATAAAAAAATAAAGAATAGAAAAAGAATAGAAAATGATCAAGCCCTATAATATGCTTTATATTTATTATTTTGATGGTGTTCCCTTTGTGGATGAAATGGTTCAAAATAATGAAACCTTTCTTGGAACATGGGTGGAAGAAGAGATCTCCTTTCTTTTTTTTTCTTCTTGTGCAGATGATATGGTCAAAGAAATTCTTATAAAAAATAAAGGAATCGGCCTGGTTGAAAAATATGAAATGACAGGTGAACAATGGCATGGCGATAAGATCGAGCCCTATTATGTGAATGATCTTTGCATTTGTCCGCCATGGAATAAACCTGCTGGAAATAATGGAACCATTAAAAAAATTGTACTGGATCCGGGTGTAGTGTTCGGGACGGGCAGGCACCAGACAACAGAAGACTGCCTTGATCTTATCCATCGATTGTGTACAGAAAACAGTATAGAATCTGTTCTGGATATTGGCACGGGTACAGGCCTGTTATCCCTTGGGGCTGCCGCTCTGGGCTGTAAACAGGTGATGGCCTGTGATTTCAATCTCCTGGCAGTTAAAACCACTCTGAACAATATCCGTCTCAACAGATTTGAAGACAGGATTCTGGCTTTCCAGGCAAGGGGTGAAGAGATAATGGGTATTGCCTGTGATCTTTTAGTTGCCAATATCCATTATGATGTCATGCGCCACATGATTGAAAGCCCCTTTCTCCTTGAGAAAAAATGGTTTATCCTATCCGGGCTTCTCAATTCCGAAGCAAAAAAAGTGCTGGCATCATTATCTTGCAAAAATGTTCATATCATTGAAAGAAGATGCCTTGATGGTATATGGAATACCATCCTTGGAAAAAGAGCATGCTAGTTTAATGCGTTGCATAAAATAAATTTTTAAAAGGTATCATGTTGGATAATATATCCATACTTGCAGGGTCTAAAGCCATCAACATCATTCAAGATGAGGGCTTGGATATGTCCCGGGTAAAAGTTATTGCCGGTGCTTCCGGGTCTGCTAAATTTCTGGTTTTAACGGGAATTGACAGGGTGCTGATGTCTTTATTCAGGGAACGGACAGATCCTCTTTATCTTATTGGAACGTCAATAGGTGCATTTCGAATGGCGGCCTTTTGCCAGAAAGATCCGCTTCAAGCAATTGGGGCACTTGAAAGGGAATATATTGCCCAGCATTATGAGGTGAGACCTGCAAAGGAAGATATCGCCCGGGAAACACAAAGAATTCTGGATGCGTATATTGATGATAAAGAGATTGAAGCCATGCTTGATCATCCTTTCATGAGGATCAGTTTTTTAGCCAACAAATGCAAAGGCCTTTTAAAAAGTGAGCGTTTTGTGTTACAGATGATAGGCTTGGGGCTTGCGGCAGGTGTAAATTTATTGAGTCGTAACAGGCTTGGGTTTTTTTTTGAAAGAGCACTTTTTTGTGGCCCGGGTAAAATACCGCCTTTTGCTTCCATGAATCAATTCCCCCTGAACATCTATGGTCTGACCCCATCTAATTTTAAATCTGCATTGATATCTTCGGGATCAATTCCAATAGTAATGGAGGGTATTGCATCTATTGAAGGCGCGCCAGGGTTGTTTCGGGATGGTGGAATCCTTGATTATCACCTGGACATACCATTCTTACCCAAAGAAGACGGACTTGTTTTATTCCCCCATTTTTATGAAAAAATTACACCCGGGTGGTTTGATAAACGGCTAAACCGCAAACCATGCAGCAAAAATATGGAAAATGTGGTGCTTGTTGCACCATCAAACAGGTTTGTGAAAAGCCTTCCCTTTGCAAAAATACCCGATAGAAAAGATTTTAATACCTTTAAGGGAAAAGATAATGAGCGCATGGCTTACTGGAAAATAGTTGTGGAAAAAAACAAGCAATTGGGGGATGAATTTTTTGAAGCCATACAATCCGGAAAAATAAGGCAGATCGTAAAGCCCCTGTAAAAAGCAGGCTTTATTCTTCGCCGCGTTCTTCCAGGACTTTTTTAAGGACGGTCAGAGCAGTATTTGCAGCAGGTACTCCGCCGTATATACTGGTCTGGAAAATTACTTCTGCTATCTCTTCTTTTGTACATCCCACATTCAGGGCCGCATGGGTATGGAGCTTGAGTTCGTCCGGTTTTGAAAGAACAGTTAATGCCGCAACAGTGACAAGTTGCCGGGTTTGATGGGGGATCTTTTCTCTTGAATACATCTGGCCTGTGATATACAGAGACATATCTTTGGCAAGGTCCTTGTCAAAATGTTTCCACAGGTTGTATGGCTTTTCCTCTTCTTTAACAGTGGAAAAATAAAGTTTTGCAGTTTCACCTGTTTTTTTTGCGATATCTTTTGGGTCCACCTTTTTCTCCTTTCAGGATCTGTGAGAGATCAATGTCATTAATTTAACAGAATATAGACAGATTCACAGAATTTTTTACCATGAAGACCATGAAGGACACGAAGCAAACTTTATTATTATCTTCATGTCCTTCATGGTGATTAATAATAATTTTTCTTTTTAACTATCTGTTAGCTTTTCTAAACCCAAGCTGATCCAGTGCTATGATCCATTTGCAGATATTTGTGGAACCTTCAACCATGGAATAGGTGGGTGCATCCCTATAGTATCTGGCAACGGGATATTCTGTGGAGTATCCATAGGCACCCAGGATTTTCATGGCATAGTTGGCGCATTTTGTAGCGACTTCACCGGCAAGATATTTTGCAATGGCCACATCACGACCATTGTTTAATTTGCCCTGGTCTTTTTCCCAGGCTGCTTTGTAGACAACAAGACGGGCCGCTTCTATTTCAGCCGTCATCTGGGCTATCATATCCTGGTTCATCTGGAATTCACCGATTTTTTTGCCAAATTGTTTTCTTTCATTACAATATTTGGTGGACACATCCAGACAGGCCTGGGCAAGCCCCACGCCACCGGCTGCAGCAGACAATCTTGTCTGATTCAGAGAGGAGAAGACAATTTTTGCACCATCTCCGGGTTTACCCAGAATATTTTCCTTGGGTACTTTAACATTATCAAGGAAAAGCTCTCCTGTGGGTGAGGAATGGGAACCCAGTTTATCAAGACCTGAAGTCTTGATTCCTTCAAAGTTTTTAGGCTCGATAACAAAAGCGGAAAGCCCTTTTGATCCTGCAGCTTTATCCGTGTAAGCATAATAGATGAGAGCGTCTGCAAAATTGGCATTGGAAATCCAGGTTTTGGAACCGTTCAAGAGCCAGTGATCCCCTTTGTCTTCAGCTGTTGAGGCCATGGCCATAACATCTGAGCCGGCATCAGATTCTGTTATACCAAACCCGCCGATATATTCAGCAGTGCACAGTTTTTCCACATATTTTTTTTTAACTTCTTCATTGCCATATTTGAAAATGGTATAGGCACATCCCAAAACCTGCATGTTGACTTGGACTCTTAATGAAGAAGATACCTTGGCAAGTTCTTCTGTCACGATCATGGCCGCCATAAAACCCATGTCTTCCCCACCATATTCTTCAGGGATAATAGTTCCAAAAAACCCCAGTTTGCCAAGAGGTCTCATGACCTCTTCAATGGGAAAATAGTGTTTTTCATCCCATTCATCTACAAAGGGTTCGATCTGTTTTTTTGCAAAATTTCTGATTTCTTTCTGGAGCATTTGAAGCTCTTTTGATAATTGAAAATCCATTGTTCCTCCTAAACGGTTGTACTAAAATATTTTATATATCAAAACATATGTTTCATATCATAACATAAGTTGTCAAATAAACTAAAATTTGATAGGCTTGTCAAGAAAAAAGTTAAAATATAGCTAAAAAATAGCTTGACAAAGAAGGGGATTTATTTCATCTTTAAGCAGTATTAACAAGGTATTTTTTTTAGGAAACAATAGGATGGAAAGGGCTATCCGGCAGCTGCCTGGTTTAATTTAAGGATAAGTCAAATAAATAAAGGGTTATACAAAGAAGAAAATGAACAAGTTCATATCATGCAGAGAGCACAAAGGATGAGGCCCTCTGCAGATACAAAATTTGGTATGCCCGTAATTTATCAAGGTATTGATGATTATTCAATAACAAGAAGAAGCTGTTTGGTGGCGACTTTGTCTTCCACTTTTACATTGACTTGTTTTACCTTGCCTTCAATAGTTGAAACAATGGGGTTTTCCATTTTCATGGCTTCAAGGACCAAAAGCTCCTGTCCCTCAACAACATCATCGCCTTCTTTCACATGGACCTGGAAGATTGTACCGGGCATGGGGGCTAAAATTTCTGTGCTCATTTTCATCTCCTTTGTTCAAAACGTTCAAAACATATTTGATTTTTTCCTTGCCAGAAAAATATTTTTTCTTAGACAAGACAGTTGTGGTCTATACTTAAAGAAAAGTTTAAAGTCAAGTGGGGTGTTCCCTCTTGGCAGGATATCGGATTTACGATTTTATAATAAGAGTTTGGCTTTCCTTTAATGGGGGAGACTTATCTCAAATAAAAATTTATTATTGCACCGGGAGTAGATAATGAGACAATATTTTGAAAAAATGACAGAATTTGGTGTGGCACTTAATAAAGGTCAATTGTTAAGTTCAGAACAAAACGTAAAAAATATTCTGGAAGTGGAAGACGGGATTGATGTTGAAGTCGAAAAAGTAAAAAACGCTGGCATGCCCACTGAAAAAATCAATGCAAGGGGTGCAATGACCGTGTGGCAGCGGCTTGAATATCTGATTGATCCAGGTACCTGGAATCCTTTACATACCCTTTTCAATCCTGAAGATAATGAGGAAAACACCACAAATGTAATTGACGGCCTGGCAAAGATTTCCGGGAAATGGTGTGTTGTTGCAGGCTTTGATAATAAAGTCATGGCAGGCGCCTGGCTTCCGGGCCAGCCTGAAAATATTTTAAGGGTCACTGACCTGTCAAAACGATTGAACATTCCTTTGGTCTGGCTGGTCAACTGCAGCGGTGTAAAATTAACTGAACAGGAAAAGTTTTATGCCAACAGAAGGGGAAGTGGCACAACTTTTTACCGCCATGCAGAACTTGAGCAAATGGGAATTCCAATACTGGCCGGCATCTATGGCACTAACCCTGCCGGAGGCGGATACCAGGGCATAAGCCCTACCATTTTGTTCGCCCATAAAGATTGCAATATTGCCGTGGGCGGCGGTGGTATTTTAAGCGGCATGTCTCCCAAGGGCTATTTTGATCTGGAAGGTGCAGAACAATTGATTGCAGGTGCAAAGCAATTCAAGGCCAAACCCCCGGGATCAGTTGACATTCATTTTAATGAAACAGGTTTTTTCAGGTATGTCTATGAAGAAGAAAAAGGGGTTCTTGACGGGCTTAAAGATTATATGAAGGATATGCCGGCCTATAACCCGAAATTTTTCAGGGTTGCAGAACCAAAAACGCCGAGGTTTCCTGTAGAAGATCTCTATCGTCTCATACCCTATAACCAGAAACAGATTTATAATTTTAAAGAGATCATCGCCCGTCTTGTTGACGGCAGCGAACACATGGAATTCAAACCAGATTACGGCCCGGAGATTTATACGGGTCTCGTGAAAATGGACGGATTCCTTGTGGGAATCATCGGTAACAACCAGGGCTGGCTGGGAGAAGATTATCCCGAGTATGCAGATTATGGCGGAATCGGTGGTAAACTTTATCGTCAAGGTCTGATCAAAATGAATGAATTTGTCACCTTTTGCGGACGGGATCGAATTCCCTTGATCTGGTTCCAGGATACCTCTGGCATTGATGTGGGTGATATTGCTGAAAAAGCTGAGCTTCTCGGTCTTGGGCAATCCTTGATTTACTCTATCCAGCAGACGGATGTGCCCATGACATTGGTTACCTTGAGAAAAGGAACGGCAGCAGCTCATTATGTCATGGGAGGTCCCACAGCCAACCGTCACAATGCCTTTACCCTGGGAGTAGGGACAACTGAAATTTATGTCATGCATGGTGAAACAGCAGCTGCAGCAAGTTTTTCAAGAAGACTTGTCAAAGAAAAAGAAGCTGGACGTCCCCTTGAACCCATTATCGACAAAATGAATCAACAGGCCAAGGAATACTATGATAATTCAAGGCCGGCCTATTGTGCAAAATATGGTATGGTGGATGAAGTGGTTAAGATGAGCGCTTTGCGCGATTATCTGAAAGCCTTTGCAGGAGCCTGCTACCAGAATCCAAAATCCATCTGCCCGCAACATCATATGATTACACCCAGGGTTATCAGAGGATAGGAAAATTAAACCAGATTATTTTATCAGGAGGCCAACATGGCAGAACCTAAATTTTTAAAAATTGAAAACAATGGTCAGGTTGCCAGGATCATTCTTGATCGACCCAAGCACAACGTCCTGGACATCCCCATGATGAATGAACTAAATGCCCAGCTTGAAAAAATAGCTGCAGATGAAGAACTAAAATGCGTTGTGATTACAGGCGAAGGCAGAAGCTTTTGCGCGGGTGTGGAAGTGGCAGACCATAAGCCGGATAATGTGGATGCAATGGTGGCAACATTTAACCGGATTTTTGAATTGATAAATATGATTGATATCCCCATTATTGCTGCCGTCAATGGCGCATGTTTAGGGGGAGGCATGGAAGTTGCCATTGCCTGTGATATTGTCATTGCCTCAGAAAAAGCCATATTAGGGCAGCCTGAAATCAAACTGGGTTTTTTCCCGCCCTATGCTGCGTTGAGGCTTCCCGAGCTTGTAGGCCCGGCTAAAGCCATTGAAATTGTTACCACTGGTCAGAATTATACTGCCCAGGAAGCCCATGACCTTGGATTTGTATCAAAGGTGGCATCTATTGATGATTTCCAGGCAACCATTGATGGCCAGGTAAAACAAATCTGCCATGCAAGCCCATTGATTATCCGTCTTAACAAACGGGCGGTAAAACGTCATATTGGAACCAATTTTTTCCAGGGTGTGGATCTTGTCAGCAATTATTTTCTTAACACCATGATGAAAACAGAAGATACCCTTGAAGGTATTGCCAGTTTTGAGGAGAAAAGAAGGCCTGTCTGGAAAAACAAGTAGTGCCGGAACCTGGCAAAGATAAATTGTTTGACCTCGAAAAGAGGATGAACGATTTGGGAATCAAAAAAGAAGATTTTGAAGAAAAATTTATCAAAGCATCGGGCAGAGGGGGACAAAAGGTCAATAAATCCTCTTCTACCGTGTTTCTCAAACATAAAAAAACCAATTTATCAGTGAAATGTGGCAAATCAAGATCTCAGCGATTAAACCGGTTTTTTGCCCTGCGCAAGCTTATTGAAAACATAGAAGAAGCCATGACAGGCAAGGATGAGAAAGAATTAAAAAAGATAGAAAAGATAAAAAAGCAAAAACAAACTAGAAAGCGAAAAACGCAAAAAAAACTTAACAATGAATGATAGTTTAAAAAGCACCCAGTTGACAGGGTTTTATCCGGATGTCTTTTTGTTCACATGCTGATCCTATATCAAGTTTTTTGATTTGTAATTTTTTTGCAATATCCCAGCATTCCAGACAGGATATCCTGCCGTCTTTGCTTGCCTTATCCAGGTGTTCATTTAAATCAGGCACAATTTCAATATCCGGATCAAATCTTTTCTGTCCATCGCTATAGCCGAATAATCCAAGCTGGCAGTCTGCGATTCGATATTCTAAAAGATCTATTTGTACGCCGATTTCAGATGGAGAAATGTTCACCTCTTTTCCAGCCCCATGGGCACTTGCACATTTAATACAATTGTCATCGGACAATGCCCTTATTTTTGTAGCAATGGTTTCATTGATCTGTCTGTCCTTATGTTTTGCTGCATAATGCCCTTTATCTTTGTGCGCCATAATATCATCCTGTAGTTTATTATTCACTCAATTTTCGGCCTTAAGTCCTTGCAGACTTCACTCAAATCTGGCAATGCCGAAAGTTGAGTTATTCATGTTTTCGGTCAAACGCTGTTTAAGTATAAAAAGTATAATGTATTAATGTGAAAAATGAAATATAAAAATTTAGATTCTTTTTTTCCCAATATTAAAATAAATTGACATAAATGATGTAAATCTATACAGATATTGTATGAAAGAGATTGGAAAATATCAAGTATCAAGTGCGCCAGTAAATTCAAATGGCTTTACAATGATTGAAATCATATGCGTGCTTGTTATTGTCGGTATCCTTACTGCTGTTGCAGTATCCAAAATGACTTCAACCGATGTCTATGATGTGGTTATGGAAATAGAAACCTTGAAAACCCATCTAAGATACAGCCAGATCAGGGCCATGAGTCATAACCAATCCTGGGGTATTAGAATAAGCGGTGGTACCTCATACACCCTTCAAAAAAATGGTTCCACTGCGTCTGTGAATCTTCCCAATGAAAATTCTGCCACACATACATTTGCAAGTGGAGTCAGAGCAATCCCGGGTACTATAGTTATTACCTTTGATGATCTTGGAAGCCCTGGAAACTCTGATATTGTTATTACATTAAGAAAGCAGGGGAAAAATCCACGCACGCTGACTATAACACAAAAAACCGGTTTTATTCATTAGGGATGACATGAAGTTAAAAACAGATAATTATGGATTTACATTGATTGAATTAATTGTTGTGATTATTATTGCTTCAATTTTTGCAACCATGATGTACCAGTTTGTTTATACCTCCAGTGTAAGGAGCCCGTTACCGATATTTGATCTTGACAAGTCTTTAAAGCTCCATGAAATTATTGAAAATATTACATCAGATTATTCCCAAAATCATACTTTAGACCTGATTCCGCTGCAAACCAGCATCGGCGCAACGGAAGGAAGTAATCAGAATAATGGTTATGGCGCCTATAGGGTTATCCATAACCGGTTTATTAAATTTGTCGCCAATGCAGAACAAACAGCTCCCACAGGTGATCCAGAATATGGGAAATTGTTAAAAGTGACCATTGAATCAATAACTTCCAAAGAAAGGTTAACAGTACTATACCATAAACAATAGAATGGATTATGATTAAATTAATTTCCAATAAATCCGGTTTTTCATTAATTGAGTTAATCGTTGTCATGATTATTTCAGGACTTCTTGTCCTTTTTGGCAGTATGGGTATTATGAGTGCTGTTAACAATTATTTTTCCCAAAAAACAAATTCAGAAACTGCCTATAAAGGCCAGCTTGCAATTATAAGAATCTCAAAGGAGTTTAGAAACCTGACCACAGTTACCTCTGGCCAGGGGACTTCAACTTCCATTGTTTATGATATCTATAGAAACGGAACGCTTGAAACCCACAAATTGTCATGGGGAGGGACCTCTGGTGATCCCCTTTTGTATGATGATTTTTCCAATAATGGAAATACCCTTGTTGACTCGGTGAAAGATTTTAAGCTTGAATACTATGATGCTTATAATGATACAACTCCGGCTACGAGCTGGACTATCTCTACTATAATGATTGGAGTTACACTGGAACTTATCGGGGTGGATAATATATCCTCAGTATTTACAAGTAAAATAGCGCCAAGGAATCTACCTTGAGCAAAAAAAGGTGAGGTAATGAACCAATTAAAAGACAATGCCGGGCAATGTTATAATAACAATAAAGGGTCCATGCTTATCGGACTTATTGCCGCTATTACGATTATTGGAATTATGAGTGCCGGCACTATGTATTTTACCACTGGCTCCATACAGACCGGGCTTTTTTCCAGTGCTCATTCAAGGGCATATTATCTGGCAGAATCCGGTATCAATTATGCCAAATTAAATGTGGCCAACAATATAACCTACACTTCCAGCACCCAGTTTAATCTGGACAATGGAGATGCTTTTATTATTAGAACCATGGTGGATCCAGCAGATGCTTCCCGGACAATTATTTATTCCACCGGCATTGTAAATCCAGGATCATGGTTTGAATCAAAATATGACCTAACCTCAAATTTTTTAAAATCAGGCGGGAGTGACTTAACTGATATAGTAGGATTAACAATCCCAAACAATAAAGGCAAACCAGTTCTGAATCCCATCTGGACCGTTACAGGGGCGGGTATGGTAAAACTAGTATCAGGTACAACGGAAGGAGCTCTTGTGCTTAAAAGCAATAAGGGATTCAAGATAGGCAAAGGGAAATACAGTATCCAGCAATACTATCCAATACTTTTAAGCCTTGGATGGTGGAAGACCAACCCTGACAACCCTGATCTTGCTCAAGCCTGGACTGACAACAATGATTTGCTGAGCTATGAAGCACAGGTTAAGATAAAACTTGAAATAACAGGAAGTCAGGGAGATCATTTCATGCACGGTATTTCATTCCGCCTTTCTCCACAGGATCCAGACTGGGATGACAGCAGTTCGATCCGCTCTTATGGGATATCCTATTTCAAGTCAGAAGATTCCAACTGGCCGTTTTCTAATGTGCTTCTTAACGGTTTTAATGGGATCATGAATAATTCTGTTTATATTGTATTATGGGAAAAAAGAGATTCATCAAAAAATTTGTTTTTGATAGATTACAAAAAATTAACCACCTCCGACGGTGTCCTTGTTGGATCAGCCCTGAAAGACTGGTCAACAATTTTTTTAAAGATTGAAGAAAAACTTGATGGTCCGGGTGGAACAAAGCAAAATCATATTTCCGGATTTATTCAGGGAACTTCCACCATACCTCTGGGTACAATTGACTGGGTTTATGGCAATTATAATATTGTTCAATGGAACACCAATAATCCCCAGCCTGTTTTAGACAATTCTCTGACAACAACAAATTTTAATACCATAAAGCCCGATGAAATCGGACTTCATGCTTTTTATGACGGCAATGCGAACATGAAACAATATTTTGCAGATTTCAGTTTAAGGCTTGCTGCCAGCGGTGCCAGCTCATCTTTTCAATGGTAAGTTTAATCCGGGCAAAGACCCTGACCTGTCGCCTGGCAGTAGTGCAAATTATATTTCAGCGGTGATCCTCTGAAAATTAATTGGGCATTGTCCAAGTGCCTGTTACACCACTTACTGACACGCCATCAACTATTGTTATAGTAATAAGCCCATCGCTAAGTGTTGCAGTGAAACCATTTCCCAGGGGAATATTCCCATTTGCATTTGCCGGTAAAATCGAGGTGTCATTTACCAGGTTACAAATAGCAGCAATATTTGAAGGAGCAGTCCCTTGATTTGCAAGCAGATATTGACCATACGCATTTGAAAGTCTTGTCTTTATTTCTGAAATGGCACTCTGCCCGGATTTTATTCTGGCCTCATTCTGCAGATACATATACTTTGGTATTGCAAGGGCTGAAAGAATACCAAGAATTGTAAGAACTGCAATAATTTCAATGAGGGTGAATCCTTTCTGGCAGTTTGCTGTAAGGCCGTGTCTTTGTATCAAGGTATCGCCTCCGAAAATCGCATTGAAAAATTATATTTATATTCTATTCAGTTTTTTAATGGGGTATGTCTGTTTAGGTTGCCTCTTCTGTAAAGTCCAGTTTTCCTCCACACAATTTCCACAAAGGTACCAGATTTTTAATTAATTGCAACATCGTTTATATTCATGGGGGAAATTTTTTTCAGACAGATCTAAAACAGGAGGGGATTATTTTATCAGGTTTGGTATCAATGCTTGGACGGTTTTTTTAAGGCGAAATAATAAATGGCCAGTAAAATTAGGAACCAGAAAATAAAGGTGATGGGGAACCCGGAAAAAGTATCCATAAAAAGGGTGTTTTCATCAGGTTCTGCACAAAGGCCCTGTTTTTTGATTTTTAAAACAAGGGCATAGAGAACACCTAAAATACCATAGGAAATGTTATAAGCCAGCCCTTTAAAGCTTAAAACAGTTGCCCGCTGGTCAGATGATGCCACCTGGTTGATATAAAAGCTGACAAAAAAACCTGTAAAGTACATGGCGCTGAAAGTAATAAGGGCCGGGATTAATCCGGCATAGGGCCAGAAAAAACTCATTAAGGTAAGTCCGGTAAGGCTTAACCCTGTAGTGATCCAAAGAGCATATGAAGGGGAATGGTTTTCTGCAATTTTTTTGGCCATTTTGGGAATCACAAGCCCGAACATGGCAACAAGTGACCCAATGATACCAAAAGTTGATTCAGGCAGCTCGATCACTCTGTAATACTGGCTGGAAAGAGTGATAACAATTCTGATAATGCCGTCAAACAACATGCCGAAAAGTATTATGGAAAAGGCAAAAGGAGTTTTTACAATCCAGAGGCCGGCCTTGAGTGTCAAGCTGATAGCCTGTCGGATCTGTGGTTTTCCTGCATTTTGTGAACGTGGGTCTTTGACAGGATCTTCCATTCTAAGGGTCGTAATAAATGCACAGATTGCCAGAATCAAGGTAAGGTATAATGGGAACCGCATGGTGGTTTCCTGGGAAAAAGTTATGGCAACACCGAAAAATCCACAAATCTTTTCAAGCAGGTCTGGATCATAAACGGCAGCTCCTACGCTCATGGCAATAATAAATCCAATGGATTGAAACCGTGCAAGGATTTCCAGCACACGGCCCCATTGGCGAACATCGCCTTCTGCTGCCAGGGAATCGTAGGCAATGGCCTCATCAGCACCACTGGCAGCAGCTTCTGCAAGCCCGCTTAAGACACGGTTGATCAGGAAAACAATAA
>JACKQG010001194.1_pt1 | contig 36517 bp, 35 predicted proteins | sample 8237621 | NCBI WGS metagenome assembly JACKQG01 (sample SAMN15677084, study PRJNA649215) | marine metagenome | biome: marine; feature: Black Sea; material: saline water; isolation source: suspended particulate matter (SPM) from the Black Sea western gyre | collected 2013-06-09/2013-06-10 | depth...
GATAATATAGAAATTATTTCCTGCTGCGGTAGCTTCATATCCTACTTGCCCGCCATGGATTTCGATGACCTGTTTGACAAAACTCAAGCCATGTCCTGTGCCCGGCTGCTGCGCACTATTTTTACCACGATATCCTTCAGTAAAAACAGCTTCTGCTTCGGACTCACTGAGATGAGGACCACTTGAAAAGACATTGAGCTTTATACCGTGATGACCGGGACTGAAATGATTGTCAATCACTTCCCGACCATAGGCGACAAACTTGCGATGTTGGCCATCCGGAGTAATGGTATCAGTAGTATACCTTACAGCATTGGAAAACAGGTTGGCATACACCTGGGAGAGAAGTCCCACATCAACACTTAAAGGAATCTCCTCCTCGAGCATATCTGCAGGCCTCTCAATGACTATACCTTTGGAAGCGAGACGGCTTGCATAATGGGCTAGCTGTGGAGCGATAATCTCTTTGTCCACCAGACATTTTTTAGGCCGCAGGACCAGATGCCCCTTTTCAAAATGATCACGGCGAAACAGGCTTTCCAGAAAAAGACTGCTGTTCCTGTGATGTTTCAACATCTCCTCATGGATCTCAAGAAGGGACTGGTGCAGACTGGAAAGCTGATGAAACATCATCTCAAACAAGGTCTCATTATTCCCTGTTTCTTTTCTGATAAAACGGAGTGTTTCCTCAAGCTCACTGAGTATGCGTATTCTCTTTCGCAATTTATTGAAAAGATGCCGAAAATACATATTCGGCACAATTACGTTGTGCTCAATATCGACAACAAGATTTTGAATAAACTTGAGATGAGATCTGTGTTGGCGAAAAATTATGCGATTATGGAGATTATAGCCGATACGGCTGGCGAATTTGTTCAGGAAAAATTTCTCCTGATCGGATAAGGGCGCTAGAGGAATAATTTCAAGCATTCCCCGTACTGTATTCTCGTATACACCAGACTCACTGATTGTTGCCTTCTTTGAACAAATAGGCGCAACAAATGACTTCCCCGCCTCGTACATTTTTCCCAGTAAAACAATATATGCAGGCGGGATTTCTGGCGATTCCAGCAACCCTCTTGTGCTGTCACAAATCAACTCGAGACCTTCTTCCGCCTGACCCAGAAGATAAAGCCGGACCTCTACATTCATGAAAGCACATGGAACCGTTACACATATACGATAAAAACTGTCAAGAGAATCATATTCCTGGGACAAATCAAAAAAGGTCTTCAGCATATCATTCTGAAGAGGAGTAAAGTCATACCTCCGGTAATCAGCCTGTTTTTGTTCAACACGCTGCTTTATTTTTTCCAGATCCAGTCCGCATTTATTATTTTTCGAAACAGACATCTGCACCTCCCCGGGAAAACACTATCGAACCAGCATCACTTTATAATATCACTGTACATATTGCTGTTATAGGGATGATAGGTTCCACACAAAAAATTATGACTCGATAATGACTTCATCTTCCCCATTTTTTTCCGCCAGAAGGACATGGATATGGTCAGTAATACTCTCCAGGATATCCATGCCCATATAATTTGGCATAATGGGCAGTTCACGGCCGCATCCCCGATTAATGAGCACCGCGAGCTGAATGGATCGAGGCCGACCCATATCCATGATGGCATCCAGGGCGGAACGAATAGTTCGACCGGTGTAAAGAACATCATCAACGAGAACCAGAGTGACATCCTCAACAGAAAAAGGGATCGATGTCGTTTTGACGATGGGATTCTGCGAGGCCAGGCTCCAGTCATCACGATAAAGAGTAATATCAAGGGATCCAACAGGAAGATCACCCCCTGCAGGGGTATGAATAATTCTTCGCAGACGTTCAGCCAGGTGACCCCCGCCGGTATGAATGCCAACAAGGCCGAGTTTTTTCACATCCCTGTTGTCTTCCATAATCTGGAGAGCCATACGGGTTAACGACCGTTCAATATCCTGAGCCGTCATAACGATATTTCGCTGAGTAGTCACTGCTGTATCCTTTAAATTTTATCGACTATACAGTTGAGGCCGAAGAGTAAACCCGGCAGCAAACTGAACAATTCCTTTATTTCCAGAAATAATCTATTCCTTTCTCATGAATCTTATTAATGGCATCCGGAAAAGCCTCACATTCAGCATCAAAAACCTTATGGGCAATATCATCAGGGGTATCGGTATCAGCCAGTGAAACACATTTCTGGACAACAATGGGACCGTCATCATAAATCTCGTTAGCAAAATGAACCGTACAGCCGCTAACTTTCACACCCTTGGCATGGGCTGCCCGGTGAACACGCATTCCATAAAAACCATCACCGCAGAATGAAGGAATCAGGGCCGGATGAATATTAAGAACACACTTTTTCAAGTTTTCAGGAGGGGTATACAGTTTGAGATACCCTGCCAAAAGCACGAGGTCGACATCATAGTCAGCAAGAATCCTGTTAATGGCATCATTGTCTGGTGCATAAAAAGCCTGATAGCCATATTTCTTTGCCTTTTCCAGGCCAAGCACTCCCTCAACGTTGGAAATGACGACCTCAATAGAACCCTGCATGGATCCTGCTTGAATTCTCTCATAAAAATTATCCAGGGTTCGACCGGTGCCGGACAGCAATACTGCCATTTTCATAATAAAACCTCGATCATCTGGTGAAATTGAAAATGAATGGGCTCATATCCATTAAAAATGGACCACGAAGAAAAGATTAATACTCTTTTTAAAACTTCGTGCCCTTCGTGTTCTTCGTGGTCAAAAAAGTGTTTTTGTTACTTATAAACCTGTCTTTATTTAAAATACGGATCAGAATCAACATCAACCTTGTTAAGCCATGCGGCTATTGTTGTATCATACGTACTGGTAAGTTCAAAAACTTTGACGGCAAGACGAAAACGGGTCTTCAATGTTGTATGGCCATGCTCCTTCAGTTCGGCAATTACTGTCGGATAATCAGCCGGATCAACAATGACGGTGACATCCTGAAAGTTCTTTGCTGACGAACGCAGCATTGTCGGTCCACCTATATCAATATTCTCAATGGCATTTCCCAGGGTGCAGGACGGATCGGCCACTGTCTTCTCAAAGGCATAGAGGTTGACAGCAACAATATCAATAGCTTCCAAACCATGCTGCTTCATCTGGGCAACATGATCCGGATTTGTTTTCTGGGCAAGAATACCACCGTGTACTTTCGGGTGCAGTGTTTTCACCCTGCCGTCGAGCATCTCTGGAAACCCGGTAAATTCGGATACATCTTTTACAGCAATACCGCTCTCACGCATTTTTTTTGCTGTGCCGCCGGTGGACAGTATTTCGATTCCAAGTGCCTCAAGCTCTTTGGCAAATCCTTCAATTCCTGACTTATCAGTCAAACTGATTACAGCTCTTTCTGCTTTTTTCATGATTTCTCCTGGCTAATCTAAAATATAAATGAATTCGTAACATCCCCAAACTTGAAACTTGAAACTTGAAACTTTTTCACCATGCTATGTATCACTTTTTCCGTGTAAAACTGCGAATCAGTCGCCGGTCTCTTTTCCCGGGCCTTTTAGGTGGGGCAAGAGCTTGTCCCATCCTGACCAGACGATTTTCTTCCCGTTTCGTATCGCGAGCCGCAATACTTTCCGGTGTTTCTTCGTAAAGAGTCTGGGCCACAACTGCCGGCCCGCGACGTTCTGACAAAGCCTGAATAATAACGGTAAACTCAGTTTCATTACGAGTGATACGCAGTTGATCTCCAACCACGACTCCCCTGGCAGCCTTGACTCTGGCTCCATTCAAATGGACATGCCCACCTGCGACAGCCTTAGCCGCCATCGATCGTGTTTTAAAGAAACGGGCGGCCCAGAGCCACTTGTCAATTCGGACCTTTGTATCAACTTGATTCTCCATGATAACCTGCACTCTTCATTACCATAATTCTTGCCTTCCGCAAAGAGGTAAAGGTGGCAAGAAACCTGTTGGCGATTAGGCCAAAAAAAGGTACATTCCCGGCCATGAAGCTGAAAACCGTAGGCATAAAAAACATTCGCTATCCGGTCCAGGTCCGTGAAAAATCTGGCGGTCTCCAGGCAACTGTTGCAAGCATTAACGTCCAGGTTAACCTTCCCCGGAAATATCGGGAGACATGCGTCAATACATTCCTGACGGTCCTCAACAGATACCAGGATGACATGAGCGCCGAAATATTCTCGGAACTACTGAAAGAAGTTAAAGAGAGAATGCAGGCTCACTCCGCCCTTCTTGAGATGACCTTCCCCTATTTTATTGAGAAAAAAGCTCCTGTCACAGGCACTGCCGGACTCATGGAATATACCTGCCGCTTTACCGGTGAGATTGGCGAGGGGGGAAGTTTTATCCTGTCCGTCTGGGTTCCAGGTACCACACTCTGTCCATGCTCAAGGGAAATCAGTGATTTTGGCGCCCATAACCAACGCGCGGAAATTAACCTCAATGTCAAATTCAATGGTTTTATCTGGGCCGAAGACGTTATTAATCTTGTGGAAACAGGCGCCTCCTGCGAAGTATACTCACTGCTCAAAAGACCCGACGAGAAATACGTTACCGAAAAGGCCTACGAAAATCCCATGTTTGTTGAGGATGTCGTGCGCAAAGTCGCCGAACTGGCCCAGCAGCACCCTGACATCACCTGGTTCTCTGTTGGTGCTGAAAGTTTCGAATCAATCCATAAACACAGCGCCTATGCCTTAGTTGACAGCGATGACATGTAAATGTCCACACTCATTCCCAATCCCATCAAACTACCATCGCTATCAAGAGCGAAATCAGTAATCAATAATCAATCTTTGCGTCAAAGGCCCCTTCTCAATCAAAATAATCCTTTGGAAAACATTATGAAAAAACTACTGCCCTTTACCCTTTTATTTTTACTGATATGCCATCCTGTCCTGGCAAATGATATCAGCCTTGGTGAAAAATTAATTCTAGATAAGAAAACACTTGTTTCCGAGATCAATGACGAACCTGAAAAGTATCTTGGAAAGCGGGTCCGGATAGAAGGGATTATTATTGAAGTATGTGCCGCCCGCGGCTGCTGGGTTGAAATATCAAGTGATGTGCCTTTTCAAAAAATCCAAGTGAAAGTTGTTGACGGTGAAATTATTTTCCCCATGGAGGCAAAAGGAAGAACCGCAGCCGTTGAAGGTCTGGTGGAAAAACTGGAACTGAGCCATGCCCAGTCACTTGCCTATGCTCGCCACAAAGCAGATGAACAGGGCAAAGAATTTGATCCTTCCCAGGTTACTGGGCCGACCAAAATATACAGGATCAGGGGCCTCGGAGCGGTAATTAAATAAATGAAATGGCGAAGGATCAATTACGTTCTGCACAGAGATATCGGGTATCTCTGTATCGGCCTGACATTGATCTATGCCATCAGCGGGGTGGTATTAAATCACATAAGTCATCAGTTTAATCCCAGCTATAATATTAAAAAATCCGAGACGTACATAAAACCATTTCCTGCCGGCACAGAGCCCGACATGACTCTTGTTGACGATATTCTTTCCCAACTTAATGAAACAGGCGCATTCAAAAATGTTGCGATGCTCTCACCGGGAAATATACGGATATTTGTTGAAGGAAACACTCTGGATGTTCAGCTTGCGACCGGGAAAACCCTGCAGGAAAAGGTAACCAGGCGACCCTTGCTCTTTGAAGTCAACTATCTGCATCTCAACAAAGCCAAAGGTGTCTGGACGTATCTTGCCGATATCTATTGTGTATTACTGGGACTTCTTGCCATTACTGGATTTCTCATGATTCGCGGCAAAGTTAAAACACGAGGGATCATCCTAACTTTATTGGGATTCATAATCCCGATAATTTTTCTAACCTACTCCCTATAAAATATCCCGGGCATACAAACTCTTCGCCTGGATATACTCTATCACAGCTGGAGGTACCATCTCCTCAACAGCTTTGCCGTTACGCAAGAGTTCCCTGATTTCTGTTGATGAAACAGCAACCGGATCCATTACCAGACGATATACTGTCGATCCGTTTTCGTTCCTCCAGCACCCTTCCCCTGAAGCGCTATAGCCATGAAGTTCTGTGCAGACAATCTCTTCGCAGGTTTTATTATCATGGGAGGGCCTGTCAATAACAACAAAAGATACTTCGCTCAGAAGCAGTTGATATTGTTTCCAGGTGGAAATTTCGGCAAAGGCGTCAAGACCAATAACATAGAAGAAGGTCACATCACCTTTAAAACGGCGGCGAAGAATAGTGAGGGTGTCAATGGTATAGGATAGCCCTTGCAGCTCTGCTTCAATCGGAGAAACAGAGAAGCCATGATCCTCACCAATGGCTAATTCCAGCATTGCCAACCGGTGATAAAATGGGGTGATTTTGTCGCTTTGTTTATGGGGAGGTGATGGAGCCGGGATAAATATGAGGCTATCGAGATCAAGCTGTTCCAGAGCAGCCTTTCCTACGGCCAGATGACCATAGTGAACAGGGTCAAATGTGCCGCCGAACAGGCCGATCTTCTGCACTTATTCCCTCACCTGGCCTTCACCAAAGACAATAAATTTCTTCGTGGTCAGCTCTTTCAAGCCCATTGGGCCATAAGCATGCAATTTGGTCGTACTGATGCCGATCTCAGCGCCAAGTCCAAACTGGCCGCCATCACTGAACCGGGTAGAGGCATTAATCATCACAGCCGACGCATCCACCTCTCGAAGGAAACGCTGAGAGTTAGGATAACTCGATGTAATTATTGATTCTGTATGCTGAGAGCCATGCAAAACAATATGATCCATAGCCTCGTCAAGATCTTTTACAACTTTCACTGCCAGGATGAGATCCAGGAATTCCATGCCCCAATCTTCATCTGCTGCTTTCACGGCATCTGCAAGGAGCGCGCATGTTTTCCCGCAACCGCGGATTTCAACGCCTGCCTTCATAAGCTCTGCGCCGACTTGCGGTAAAAACTCAGGGGCTGCAGCCTCATGGACCAACAACGTTTCCAGGGCATTACAGACGCCAGGGCGCTGCACCTTGGAATTCATGACAATATTAGTTGCCATTTCAAGGTCTGCACTTTCATCGACAAAGACATGACAGACTCCCTTGTAATGCTTCAGTACAGGAATCCGAGAATTCTCGGCAACAAACCGGATTAACCCTTCCCCACCCCGCGGAATTATAAGATCAATCTGCTCTTCCAGCCCAAGCAGATAGGTAACCGCCTCTCTATCTGTTACTGGAATAACCTGAATAGCAGCAGCATCAATATTTTCTGCGGACAAGGCATCTTGGAGAACTTTGGACAGAGCAAGATTGGAGTGAATAGCCTCAGATCCGCCTCGCAGCAGAATTGCATTTCCTGCTTTAAGACAGAGGGCGGCGGCATCAACGGTTACATTTGGCCGGGATTCATAGATCATCCCTATAACACCCAGAGGAATACGCATTCTGCCGACAACAATTCCACTCGGCATCTTGTTCATTTCAGTCACTTCACCAACAGGATCAGGAAGGGCGGCAACCTCTTTAAGTCCGGCTATCATGGAGGACATCACTTTTTCAGAGAGATGCAGACGATCAAGCATTGCCGAAGACAGTCCTTTTTCACGCCCGGCTGCGAGATCCTTCTCATTTTCCTGGGCAATAAACTCTTTCTGATCTTCCAGTGCCTTGGCCATCCGTAAAAGTACACTGTTTTTCTGTCGGGTCGAAAGACTCGCCATGCCGCGGGAAGCCCTCTTGGCCTGAATTGCCATATCTTTAACAGTTTCCTGAATACTCATCGTCTACTCCTATTCTCTTTATCCTCACAAAGGGTGCTGCCCTTAATGGAAAATCGTCAATCCAAAATACCAAATCACAGTATCACAAGATTATCCCTGTGGATCACCTCGTCACTGTCCTTATACCCAATAACACTTTCAATCTTGGAAGTATGTACTCCCTGGATGCGGGTAATTTCTACAGAATCATAATTCACGAGACCAGCGGCAATGACGCGTCCATCGCCATCCAGACAGTGGACAGGATCACCGACTCCAAACCTTCCCCGAACCTCAGTTATGCCCGAGGGCAACAAACTTTTCCCTTTCGTTGTAAGGGCCTGGCAGGCGCCATTATCGAGAACAAGAAACCCCTTGGGCCTCAAAGTATAAGCTATCCAATGTTTTCTGTTCTGTAATTTTTCCTGATTAGGAAGGAAAAAAGTCCCAACGGGCTCACCAGCAAAAAGCCTCCGGAGAATTCCGGGCTCGCGGCCAGGACCAATAAAAGAACAGCCGCCCCGGGCAGACACCATTTTTGCGGCCAGAATCTTACTGCGCATCCCCCCCGTTCCCAGGCTCGAGCCACAGAGATTGCCCGCCATTTTTTCAACGGTGTCATCAACATTGACAATGGTGTTCACAAGACTTGCTGCGGGATCATTACAGGGATTGCCGGTATACAGGCCGTCTACATCAGTCAGGCAGATCAGCATATCAGCATCAATGAGATTGGTTACCATGGCGCCAAGTGTATCATTATCTCCAAAACGCAGCTCTTTTACAGATACCGTATCGTTTTCGTTAATGATTGGCAGAATCCCCCATTCAAAGAGGGTGAACATGGTGTTTCGAATATTCAGATATCGATCACGGTGGGAAAGGTCATCATGGGTAAGAAGCACCTGGGCGACTTTCTGGCCACGCTGCTCGAATACATCTTCATAGGATCCCATGAGGCTGGACTGACCGACTGCTGCTGCGGCCTGTTTTTCCCTCAAGGTTAATGACGGTGAAGTGAGTTCCAGTTTTTTTCGACCAGCTGCAACCGCTCCGGAGCTGACCAGAATAACCTCGCGGCCGCTTTTACTCAAAAAAGTCAACTCTTCAGCCAGATTATCAAGAACCGTAAAATTAAGTCCCTTGCTGGTGGTTAAGACGGCACTGCCAACTTTAACAACCACACGCCGAACCATTTCAAGATATTCCTGCCTGAGTACCAGTCCTTTTTCTTTAGCAATCTGAAAGGCCATTTTTTCTCTCTCAGTAAACTGATCTATAATGGTTCTTCTGTATCCAAGCTCTTAGAATATTCTTCGGGAATCACATCTTTTTCCTCAATCATTTCTTCAAGAATAGATTCCATTTTGTCTTTCAAATCATCCAGCCCCTGTCCCGTAAGTGCAGAAACAGGCAGAGGATCAATCCCTTCACTGCGAAACTTCTCTATAAGAGTATCGAGTTCCGCTTGCGAGGAAAAAACATCAATTTTATTTAACAGAACGATTCTCGGCCGTGAAACCAGCTCTTCTTTATAGCGTTCCAGCTCTTTCTCGAGAATATGATACTGCTCCAGGGGATCTTCTTCAAGTCCTGATCCGTCAATAACATGAATCAGAATCCTGGTCCGTTCGATATGACGCAAAAATTTATGCCCTAACCCAAGACCTTCATGGGCTCCTTCAATAAGACCGGGAATATCGGCTATGATACATTGATCAAAAGAATCGAATTGCAGGACACCAAGTTGCGGTTCCAGAGTAGTAAAAGGATAGGCCGCCACTTTAGGATTCGCAGCAGAAAGTTTGGAGAGCAGAGTTGATTTTCCGGCATTGGGGAGGCCGACAAGACCGACATCCGCCAGGAGCTTAAGTTCTATCTTCAGCCAAAGTTCTTCACCTGGCTTGCCCTTTCCGGCTATTCGGGGAGCGCGATGCCTGGAAGTGGCATAATGGACATTTCCACCACCACCTTGACCTCCCCGGGCAGCGATGAAGCTGTCATCCTCGTGAAGGAGGTCGGCAAGTACTTCCCCGGTTTCCGCATCTTTAATAATAGAACCAACGGGAACATGGAGAACAAAGTCTTCACCCTTCTTGCCGTGTTTCTTTTTCCCCAGACCATGGGAACCATTCTTGGCAATAAAGTGAGACCGATAACGAAAGTCCATAAGGGAGTGAAGACGCTTGGAAACACGGATGATGACCGAACCACCGCGACCTCCGTCGCCGCCGTCCGGCCCTCCTTTGGGAACAAATTTTTCACGCAGAAAGCTGACACAGCCTTTTCCACCGTCGCCAGCTTTTACAAAAAACTTGGCTTCATCAATAAAAGCCATTGTATGCTCGTAATGAGTTATTAGAAGTTCGTATTTGAGAACGAACTACTTATGCATTGACTGCATCGACAGGATAAACACTCACCCTTTTTTTCTTCTGGCCAAAGTCCTCATATGTAACTACACCATCCACCTTTGCAAAGAGGGTATAGTCACGCCCCAGACCAACATTGCTGCCAGGGTGAATTTTTGTGCCAAGCTGACGAACGAGGATATTGCCGGCCCGAACTACCTGGCCGCCAAATCTTTTTACACCCCGTCGCTGGGAATTACTGTCTCTACCGTTCTTTGAACTACCGCCTGCTTTCTTATGTGCCATGATACAAACCTATTTAAGTTACGCTGAGATCTCTTTAATTTCCAAAGCAGTAAACTGCTGACGATGGCCCTGTTTGAGCCTGTAGCCTTTGCGTCGTTTTTTCTTAAAAACGACGATTTTCTTCTCTTTACCCTGCTCAACAATCTGTGCTGTTACTTTCGCACTGTCGACAACAGGCTGGCCGATTTTTACATTTTCCCCATCAGCAACCAGAAGAACATCATCTATCTCAACAGTGTCCCCTATATCTCCGGCAAGTTTTTCAACACGAAGTCTGTCTCCGGCTGCCACCTGGTATTGCTTACCACCGGTACGGATTATTGCGTACATATTTTCCTCCAAAACCTTTATACGAGAATGTCTATAATTTGCAAACTGAAACAGTGATAAATACCACGGGAAAATAATTTGTCAAGACAAACCACCATTACTTTTGGTGAAGAATATAAATTCTGCTTGTATCTATTTATTCGGAAACCTCAAACCTCTTTATACTGACCGTATACACTCCGGTTTCAAGGTCCCTTTATAAAACAGCCTTAATCTTCCCAGGTAATATCATATCTTTCCATGTGAAGATCCCGGCATGGAATAATGGTAATACTTTTCCCAAATTCATCCTCAAGGTTGTTAATAGTTACAGCCTCTTCCTTGAGCATCATGTCTGCCACCTTGGGATGAACCTTTACAGTTACCTTGTTACCATGAACACCTGAGGCATTACGCACAATCTTTCTAAAAATCTCATAGCAGAGTGTAGGACTCGACTTCAGCATGCCCTCACCATTACAATAACAGCATGGTTCACACATTATCCGGGTGAGATCTTCCCGACTGCGCTTTCTGGTTATCTGAACAAGACCAAACTCGGAGACCTTCAAGATATTTATCCTGCTTTTATCCTTCTTCACTGCTTCAGTAAGCGCCCTGAACACCTCTTCACGGTGCTCCTCGCTTTCCATGTCAATAAAATCGACTATAATAATTCCGCCGATATTCCGCAGACGGAGCTGATAGGCAATTTCCTTTACAGCCTCCATATTTGTCTTGAATATGGTTTCTTCAAGATCATTTTTCCCTACATAACGTCCGGTATTGACATCAACAACAGTAAGAGCCTCGGTGGCCTCAATAATGATATATCCGCCGCACCGCAACCATATTTTTTTATCAAGGGCCCTGTTGATTTCAACCTCTACACCATACACATCAAAAATAGGCTTCGAATCCTTATAATGGTGGACCTTACCGCTTAGATGGGGCACAAAAGTTTCAAGGAAACGCAGAACACGCTCATATGTTTTCCTGTCATCGACAACAACCCTGTCGACATCAGGAGAGAACACATCACGAACCACACGCAGGATTATGTCAAGATCTTCATAAACCAGATCACGACAGGACGCTTTTGCGGCCAGATCCTGGATTTCACTCCAGAGATGGAGAAGAAATTCCATATCAGCTTCAAGATCCTCACGGGTAGCACTTTCCGCCACGGTCCTGACGATAAATCCCGTGCCGGCAGGACGAAGATTCTCAATTTCGTTGCGTAATTGCTGACGTATTTCATCTTCCTCAATTTTTCGTGAAATCCCGATATGATCTGTCATCGGCATAAACACTAAATTACGGCATGGAAGAGTAATATGGCTTGTCAACCTTGCCCCTTTGGTGCCAATAGGTTCTTTACATATCTGAACGAGCAGATCCTGGCCCTCGGTAAGAAGATCTTCGATATTCTTACCTGGGATTCTGCCAATAAAACCGTTTGTGGAGTCATTATGGTCACAACAGGGCTTGTTATCGCATGAATAGAATCTCTGCTCAAATTCATCGCTCAGAATGTGAATATCATCCACATACAGGAACCCTGTTCTTTCGAGACCAATATCAACAAAAGCGGCCTGCATGCCCGGAAGTACCCGAACAACTTTTCCCTTATAAATATTACCGACAAGTCCCTTTTCCATGGGCCTTTCAAGGAAAAACTCGACAAGATTGCCGTGTTCAACCAAAGCAATACGAATTTCAAATGATGTTGCGTTTATAACTAAATCAGTAGCCATTATATATATGAGTTTTGAAAGCTGGAATTGCAGATCACAGCTATACGTTTTAGGTTTTGAATTGTGAGTCAGGAAGCGTCAACTGAATTTTCAAGTGGCAGGCTTTCGATTTTGATAATACGGGTTTGCAGCACCTGTTCTTTAGACAAACTGAAAACAGCGGTAAGAATCTCCAGAGGTTTAAGACTGACCTTTCCTGCTTCACTTATCATTACAAGTCGAATTCGCCCGTCAGGCTCAAGACCAATAAAAGAAACCTCTTTCCTGGCATCTATCTTTCTCATCTTATTTTTTCGGAGTACTGAAACAACACAGGATTCTCCAGCCATAAAACCATCCAGCACTTGCAAGTCAACTTCACCCTGGATATCAACAAGATAAATGTTTTCGGTCCTTTGCGGCATAAAAATTTTGTCACACTGTAGTACATTTGTCACAGAAAGACCAGCAGGGAGTTGCCTGTTCATCTCAATCATCCCGCTTTCAACCTCGGAGAGAGGAGAATACAGATCCACAAAAAGAAACTCCGCCAGACTTTCTGTGCCGAGGGGTAATGCCGGACTGAATGAAACCTTCGGTGACGGATTGTAACCCTGGGAAAAATGAAGCGGCAATCCTGCCCGGCGAAACGCACGGAAAAACACCTGAATCAACTCCAGATGACCGAGGAAACGTGCACGGTTCAGGCGATTATACTCCAGCCGATAATAATAGTGAGAAGCCGGGACGACTGTTTCTTCTGAAAGTGATTCCGTTTTGAAATGCTCCCATTCAGCATCCTGAAAAACAACAGGCTTGATTTTTTTAAAATCACACAGCCCGCATTTCTGGCAGCCATGATACCTGCAATCCGGAGTGTATTTTTCATCCAGACCCTTTTCGTATTCCTTAACGAAAAAGTCGGAATCAACGCCGGCATCAAGATGCGCCCATGGTAATGGTTCACTGAACTCCCTGCGTCGCAGATAATGAGCCAGGTCAACACCTGTTTTTTCAGCAGCCTGCTTCCATGTATCGATCCGAAAATGCTCGCTCCAGCCATCCAGCCGGGCACCCATCTTCCAGGCAGCAATAATCAGTTGCGACAATTTCCGATCACCGCGGGACATCACTCCTTCAAGAAAACTCATCCGGGGATCGGACCAGCGAAGCTGAAGCTGCTTGCTGCCCAGTTTTGATTTCAGAAAATCGATGCGCTCAAATCCTTCTTCAATACTGAGCTGCGGTTCCCACTGAAAAGGGGTATGGGGTTTGGGAACAAAGGTGCCGGCGCTCACTGTAATTCGACGCCCGCCTCCAGGTAAAACATGCAGCGCCCGCCTGGCCAGTTCAGGGATGGCTTCAATATCCTCCCAGGTTTCAGTCGGTAAGCCAAACATGAAATAAAATTTGATCAGTTTCCAGCCAAGCTCAAAAGCAGAACGGCAGGTATCAAGGAGATCCTCTTCGGTTATCCCTTTATTGATAACTCTGCGCAACCTCTCTGTTCCAGCTTCAGGCGCAACTGTAAATCCTGTTTTCCGCACCCTTTTAATCTGATTCATAATGTCAGAGGTCAAAGTCCCAACCCGCATTGAAGGCATGGACACAGAAACGCGCTCACGGGAAAACATATCCATCAGGTCCTTCAACAACGGCCCCATACAGGAATAATCTCCCGTACTTAATGACAACAGGGCCAGTTCCTCAAAACCTGTCTCATCAATACCTTTTTTGGCGCTCTCAAGAATAGTCTGCGGACTTTTTTCCCTTACCGGGCGATAAATGATACCAGCCTGACAGAAACGGCAGCCCCGGGTGCAGCCCCGCGCCACTTCAATCCCCATCCTGTCATGGACTATTTTATTCAGGGGAACAAGGGGAGAATGAGACAATACACTATCCAGATCTGGAAGCACTCTCCGTCGAACAGAAGGCGATGCACCGTGCAGCGATTCTACTCCGGCAAAATCGCCATCAGGGGTATACAACGGATTATATAATTGCGGAACATACACACCTTCCACAGAAGCAAGAGAGCGCACAGTCTCGTTTCGAGACAGTTTCTTGTTTTTTGCCTCAATGAGACAATCCGCCAATTCAAGAAGAGCTTCTTCACCGTCTCCAAGCAGAATGGCATCAAAAAATTCAGCAACCGGCTCCGGATGAAAAGCGCATGGTCCTCCGCCTATAACAAGAGGGGCGTTTTCATCCCTTTTAGTTGCATAAAAGGCGATCCCGGCGCGATCGAGAATAGTGAGAATATTTGTATAACAGAGCTCATAGGGAAGAGTAATGCCGAGGATATCGAAATCGATTATGGAATGCCTGGATTCCAGCGAAAAAAGAGGGACCTTCTCCGAGCGAAGGAGTTCTTCCATATCTACATCAGGAGCATAAACCCGTTCAGCAAGAAGATCCTGACGTTCATTTACCAGATGATAGAGAATCTGCAGCCCTTGGTGGGACATTCCGATTTCATAGAGGTCAGGAAAAGCAAGAGCTATCCGGAGCTTGACGGAATCCCATTCCTTAATGATAATATTGAATTCATTACCGCTATATCTGCTCGGCCTGCGAACAAGCGGCAACAACTGATCAGGGGTCACTGAACACCCATCCTCTCAAAACCGGCAGGTATTGCATAATGAAAGTCCTGTGGGGTGAAAACGGGTTCAGGAAGCCAGTCGCTCATCTTAATCGTGAGAGTGCTGCCGTGAATAAGCGAACGTACAGTAATTTCTCCAGGCGTTGGACAGGAACCGGGCTGATAAGCACCATAAGAGATATCCAGGATCTTTTCCTGCTGTTCATTAACAATGATATGCCTCATCAACACGCCCTGTGCGGCATCGAAAAGAACCAGGCTCGTTGCACCACGACCATAATCAAGTTCAAACCAGTAGCCCTCGCCTTCCTCGTCCCTGCGTACATCAGTTATTGTCATCTTTCCGGGGTAGAGACGACCGATAATCCAGTAAAACCCGTACTCAGGCAAAAAGCCTTCCGGTGCGTATTTAGTAAAGGTTACTCCGCTCACATCACCTTCGTATCCTTTTTTTTCAGGAATCGCGACATACCGGAATGTATCGCCATTGGTGGCAAGAATTACCAATGGCATTCCAAAAGGGTTCACACCGACAAATTTCAGGAAGGAAGGAGACATTGCCTGCAGATACCCGTTGATGGTACCGCTGTCCCAGATAGACTTAAAAGAGACAACTGCCCTGGCATCCAGGCAGCAATGGCATTCACTCTGCTTTGTAACCATCTGCTTGAAAAGTTCCGTAACACTCACAGACTCCGGTTGTGTTACCGGAACCGAGGACGGCAGCGATGAACAGCCGTTTAGGAGAAGGCAAAAGGCAAAGGGCAAAAGGCAAAAGGATGCAAAGAAGAATTTGACACCTTTCATTTATACTCTTTCTCCAACGTGCTTCATTTTATTGGCTCTGAACATCTGTAGCCTGATTGTCTTTTTCAATCTCTTTCATTTTTAGACGCAGAATTTCCTGTTTCACCTTGTCTTTATATAATTTTACGGCTTTATCATAAAAGACAAGAGCATTCTGCAAATCACCAGCCTTGAGATAAGCATCACCAAGATGTTCATTGATGGTCGGATCATGCGGCTGCTTTGAAACTGCAGCATTCAACTCTTTCACCGCCTGCTGATACTCACCAAGCTTATACAACACCCAGCCCAGCGAATCGCGAATAAAGCCGTCATCCGGTTTGGCCGCCACAGCTTTCTTAAGATATACAAGCGCCTGATCGAGATTCACTCCCCTGTCAGCCCACGTATAGCCGACATAATTGAGAGCATAAGGGTCATCGGCATTGATGGCCAGCACCTGTTCCATCTTCTCCAGGGCCTCATCTGTTTTTCCGGTCTGTTCAAGATAAAGACCATACTCATACAAAACTCTTGGATCATCAGGAAATTGCTGCACAGCCTGATCAAAAACACTCATTCCCACATCTACCTTGTCCTGCTTCCGATACAGTGATGCTAGATAAAAATAAAAAACAGGGCGTCGGGTTTCCTCAGACGCGATAACATTCTTCAGGATATTAACAGCTTCCGAATAATTATCCTCATCCTCGTAAATCTGGGCAAGCATCAGGATAGAATCTTCATAGCTGTCGGCCTTGGAGGAAACAGCAAGAAGCACTTTTTTTGCCGTTTTCTTATCCCCGGACTCCAGGTGTGCCATGGCAAGAAATGTACGAACCATTTCATGTTCGCTGCTCTCATCGATCATTGCCTGAAAATGAGCAATGGCCTCGGCATATCGTTTTTCATCCATCAGCAGCCTGCCGATTGTCAGATCAATTTTTGTAATATCCGGGCTGTAATTTTTCAATTCCTGCAGCTGGGCAATGGATTCGTCCGCCATACCCAGTTCAAGATATAACGCGGAAAGACGGCCTCGCAATTTAACATTCGATTCATCTTCATCAAGAAGACGAAGATATATTTCGACCGCCTCATCAAATTTATTCCGGTATTCGTATAACTCAGCAGCTTCGTAGGCGAGAATAGTTACCCAGTTCAACTCAAGAGCTTTCTCATATGCGGCAAAAGCCTTGTCATAATAATGGAGTTCTCTATACAGCTTGGCGAGATAGCTGTACCCCATAAACGACTCCTGATTTATAGATACCAGTTTTTCCAGCATTTCCTGAGCATGGGCATAATCCCGGTTTCGTGCATAGAGCGAACCAAGCAATAGCAGAGTATGCTGGTCATCCGGTTTCAGCGCGAGGATATCCTGGTAAACCTTCACAGCGTCATCATAACGCTCCAGATTGGTATAGAGATTTGCCAGAAGCGATCTGACTTCAAGATCCTCTGCATCATCAGTTATCATCTTTTCAAGAAGAAGCACTGCCGGTTCAGTTTGCCGCATATTCACCAGCAGAATTGCCAGTTTTCGACTCACATAATCGGCTTCAGGGTCGCATACCAGTGCTTTCTCATAAGCTTCCCTGGCTTCATCATATTTTTCTTCCAGTTCGGCGGACTTACCCCACATGAAATAAAAATAAGAACAGCCGCTGTCCACAGTTTCATCGTATATGCCAAGCTCTATATCCATGGCCATACCACCGTAATCCGGCCGTATACAGCCTGTCAGGAAAAACGAGAGACAGAGAACCGTCATAAGCAGGTTCAGCAGGAACACCTTTGTCTTTATTTTCAGTTTGTCAGCGATTATTTTATTTACAGTAAACACTATGAACCTCTAGAAAAATTCATCAAGCCTGCTTGAACGAAAATACAGATCTCCCTCACATATCTTAAAAAGAACGAATCTGCTACACGGGCATCTTACCACTCCTGCAGTCTTATTTCTACAGCTTTGCTTTTTTCTCTTTTTCTGACACTATATCCACTATGACTTCCACCCGGTCATCCAGAGGAATTATATGTCTGGGAACAGTCACAACCGGACAGTGAAGACGCTGGTCACAACATAAACCCTGCATCAGGATATTAAGATGCTCCATATACGCTCTGTTGAGCGCGGCCTTACCCTCTTCATGAACAAGGGGAATAGCCGGCTGCAGGATGAACAGATGAGAAAAAAGGCTGTCAGTGACCCGGAAACAATGACCCAGATACTCTTCAAGGGCCGAAAAATCAACAGAAGACGCACCGTCAATATCGGCCAGAGTATATGCCATCATATCGATAGGAGTCCTGTCCGTGATAAATCGTTCCTGTGCCTCACTCCACACTTTTTCCGCTGCCGACACAACCTTATTCTGGATCCAGATTCTGGTGGTGAAATCCATAGGTTCAGAAGGATGCAAGCCATTCTGTGAAAAAACTTCACTGGTGGACGTCTGAATAAATTCCACCCCTGTCTTTTCTGAAATTTCCTTTGCCAGAGTTGTCTTACCAGTGCGATGGCTGCCGCAGAGTCCTATACCTTTCTTATTCATTTTTTCTCGTAAATGTTCAGGTAGGGCAACAAACTACCTAAACTCAGTAGGGTAAATGTTTAGGAGTGCCTCATATTAGTTTATTTGGGACTTCGAAGCATACTCGTGCTATTCGAGAAGGACAAAATAAGCGAAGATGGGGTGCTACTGAACAGTTACCTTTTCTCTATATTCGATGCATCACAATTGAAGATGCCATATGGACAGCTGCAACAAGACTTGCAGGATCAGCTTTACCCTGACCGGCTATATCATACGCCGTTCCATGATCAACAGATGTTCTGACAATCGGCAGACCTATTGTCACATTTACCCCATCTGCAAAATGAAGCAGCTTAAAGGGAATAAGTCCCTGATCATGATACATACAGACCACAGCATCAAACATTCCGCCTGCTGCCTTATAAAATACCGTATCCGGGGGGTACGGACCATTCACATCAAACCCGACTTTCTGCATATCCTCAACGGCCGGCCCTATTAACGTTTTCTCCTCATCCCCGAACATTCCGCCTTCACCGGCATGTGGATTAAAACCTGCTACAGCAATGCGTGGTGACTTTATTCCAAAATCGTTTTTCAATGATTCGGCAGTCAAACGTATCAAATGGACAATCTTTTCAACAGACAAATCATGGGAAACCTGGGCCAGTGCCGCATGGATAGTCACCAATGTAACCCGCAGCTTTTCGCCGGCCATCATCATTGCATAACTGGAATTTCCGCACAGAGACGCCAGCATCTCAGTATGCCCTGGAAAGGAATACCCTGCGGCATTTAGCGTGCTTTTGGCAATGGGACAGGTAACCATGCCCTGCAGACAATTGTCCTGTATCAAACCAACTGCCGCTTCAATATATCCGGCCATGGCTTTTCCGGTATGGCGATCAGGACAGCCCCATTTGAGAGATGCACAATTGAGCCCTGAACCTTTATCCGGCTCAAAAACACACACGGCATCATCCCTGACGGCATCACCAGGATTCCAGTCCACAATTGACACGGGGATATCCAGTAGGCGGTTAGACCATTCAAGCACAGCCCTGCTCCCAATGACAACAACAGGAAACGGCAGTAAGTCCCTGGATCGCTCTGATCCGAAGAATTTAAGTATGATCTCAGGGCCTATGCCAACGGGACAGCCCATGGTAATAGCAAGAGGGAGAGATTTATCCATAGGAGAATTCAAAGGCATTTTTTACCAGTTCCACATGGGGAGAAGAGTGCTCAATAGTAACAGCGACCACATCAAACCGGGCTGGAGAGTCTGTAAAACCGTATCGTGCCAGGTATTCAGCCGCCACTTTTGAAATCTGCCTCTGCTTTCTGGGTGTTATCGCCTCCAGAGCGGACCCAAACATGGTATTTGACCGGGTTTTTACTTCCACAAAAACAAGGACCTCTCTGTCCCGCGCAATAAGATCTATTTCCCCTGAACGGGTTCGATAGTTGCTTGCAACAATCTTATACCCGGACTTTTCGAGAAAAACCCTGGCTTCCTTCTCTCCCTTCTTCCCAAGCGACAGTCTCTGAGTGGTCATAGATCCTCACGAACGCCCCTAAACGATTTTCTATGAATGGGACAGGGGCCATGTTGCATAATGAGCTGCTTGTGTTCTTTTGTTGGATAACCTTTATGTTTACAGAAATTATACTGTGGAAACTGTTCATCCAATTCACACATCAGCCGGTCCCGGGTAACTTTAGCAATAATGGACGCAGCAGCAATTGAAGCGCTCTTCTGTTCACCTTTAATCAAAGCCTTTTGCGGAATAGATACAGGAACAGGGAATTTGCCGTCAACAAGGATATAATCGGGGATACCAGAAAGACTTTCAACGGCTCTTCTCATTGCCAAAAGAGATGCCTGCAGAATATTGATATCATCTATTTCTTCAGGACCTGCACTTCCAACTCCAATGGGAATACCCATATCATATAACACCTGATAGAGTTTTTCCCGTCTTGCAGGGGTAAGTTTTTTGGAATCCTTGAACCGGATGTAGTCACAATCATCTGGCAGAATGACTGCCGCTGCAACCACCGGCCCGGCCAATGGCCCTCTTCCTGCCTCGTCAACACCGGCAATGAGACAGTGACCTTGACCCGCCAGCTGCCTTTCATAAAAAAAAGGATCGTGAAGTTCTGTCATAATGTACAAGGAAGAAACAGGGCGAAAAAAGATACGAAAAAAGGCCGATGAAGGAAATCCTTTTCACCGGCCTTTGTAATTCCGAACGACACCATGTTTGTCAGCAGTCAAGTGCTGGCAAACATAAACAGGCTGTAGACAACGCAACCAGTCTATCGAATTCCTTTCTCCCTGATCCTTGCAGCCTTACCACGCAGATCGCGGAGATAAAAGAGTCTGGAGCGACGCACTCGACCACGTGTAACAATCTCTACTTTCTCAATACGGGGTGAATGCATGGGAATCGTTTTCTCGACACCTACACCATTGGAAATTTTCCGGACAGTGAAGCTAGCACCCATTGTACCTCTTTTCCTCTTGATGACGACGCCCTGGAAAATCTGAACCCTCTCCTTGGCTCCTTCAATAATACGGATATGCACTTTTACTGTATCGCCGGGACGAAAGTCAGGAAAGTCATAACGCATATTTTCTCTTTCAATCTTCTCTAACATGTTCATAGCAGTAACTCTTTCTATTTTGAATTTACGATTGTAAGTTTTTGGACCAAAGAATAAAGCAGTCTAATCCTAAAACATTCTTTTCACAATAAAGAACGTAAAAAATAATACTATTTTACGTATATTCACCTAACCTCTATCCACGCTCAGCAGTCTATCAAGTACAATGGAGACAGCAGATCTCACAGAGAGATGATTATAATCCCCGCCTCCGGATATGGGTGGCAGTACTGCATCAACTTCTGCCATTACCTCACTGGCCAGCCCCCAGGCTGTCCCGAATAAAACCAGAATGCGTTCGCCCTGATTTATTCTTTCTTTAACCTGTGAATATGTCCACATGGTGCACTCACTGCTCTGAGCACTTGTCGCCAGGACAACAGGCCTTTTCCCATCTACTGCAATCTGCTCATAAAGCGCCTGCAGATCAGTACATACATGCACTCCCCCCAGGGCCTCTTTCCTGTCAGAATTATATGTGGCCCCATAGCCGGACCGCCAATGACTGACAATTTCCTGGACAAGTTGCTGCTGGTCTTCATATGGAGTTACAATATAAAAAGAACCGACACCATATGTTCGGCCTGCCCTGGCAATATCATGGATATCGAGGTTGGTGACAGCAGCACCAATAATTTCCTTATTTTTATTCAGGACCGGATAATGTATCAGGGCCAGATCAACTTGAGCCATTCAGACGATACTCACATAAGCCCCTGCTTTTTCAGAATCTTCATCTCCGCCTCGGAGAAGATCATCTTACTCAGCAAATCAGGTCTTCTTTCCCTGGTCACTTTTACAGATTCTATCAACCGCCATTCAGCTATCCGGGCATGATCACCGGACAGAAGAACTTCAGGAACCTCATGCCCTTCAAAAATACGCGGCCGGGTATATTGAGGATATTTCAATCCTCCCCGGCTAAAGGTATCCTTTTCTGCAGAATCAGAACAGCCGAGAACTCCCGGCAACAAACGTGTTACAGAATCGATGATAACCATGGCAGCAAGTTCGCCGCCGGTAAGGATATAATCCCCGAGGGATATTTCCTCATCTATGAAATAGGCCCTGACCCTTTCATCAATTCCTTCATAGCGACCGCAGACAAGCACCAAGTGCTTTCTTGCCGCCAGCTCTTCAGCAACTTCCTGGGTATACGTTCTCCCCTGGGGTGACAACAGAACAACATGCCCTTTTTCTTCTCCGCCCCCTGTCTGCCTTATGGCTGCAGCAAGAGGCTCGGGTTTCATAACCATGCCCTCCCGACCGCCAAAGGGACGATCATCGGTCATGGATTGCCTGTCAACAGCAAAATCCCGGATATTTGTAATACTGACCTCAATGGTTTCGGCCTGTATTGCCCGACGAATAATTCCTTCCTGGAGAGGAGATTCCAGCAATTCTGGGAAAATAGTCAAGATACTGAAACGCATTATAAATCAAAAACTACTTTGTATTCCTGTTTATTTCGAGCAATCCCTCGGGCGGATCAATAACAATTTTGCCCTCCGCATCATTTACTTCGACAAGAAACTCTTCTTTCACAGGAATCATATATTCGTGGCCCCTTCCGGACACTACGAGAATATCGTGAGCACCTGTTGCCATCAGACTCACGACCTGGCCAAGATGGAAGCCCTTGTCGGTGTAAACATCCATCCCCTTATAGTCGTTCCAGTAGAATTCATCGTCCGCCAGCTCAGGCAACTGGTCCTCTGCAACCCAGACTTCACAGTTGACTAAATCTTCAGCATCATTTCGATTGCTGACTCCGGCAAGAATCAAAACCGCTGAACTACCCTGAACACGACTGCGGGAAAGCTTTATTTCCTGAGCACTTCCAGAAACAGTATCAACAAAAACCAGACTGCTGTATACCTCAAAACTTTCCGGATCGTCTGAATAGGAATATACTTTTATCTCACCCTTGATGCCATGAGGCTTGGTAACCTTTGCAACCAAAACGTGATGGGTCAGATCAAAATCCATCCTCGTCATAACAGGACTGTTTTATTCCAGAATTTCCAGCCGGGCCCTTTTATTGACTTTACCGGCCGCAGCAGTGAGAAGAGAACGAATAGCCCTGGCAGTCCGGCCCTGTTTCCCGATGACCTTCCCCAAGTCTTCCTTGGCAACACGAAGTTCTATAACAATGACATCATCCTGCTCAACTTCATCGACCACGACTGCATCAGCCTGGTCCACAAGTGAAGTTGCTATGAACCCAACCAGCTCTTTCATACCTTTCTCTCCAGCACGCCTCAAATACAGTCAAGACACCTTAAAGACTGTATTCCCGTTATTCTACTGATGAACGGGAAATAAGACTCTTAACAGTATCAGTAGGCGTTGCACCCTGGTCAAGCCAGTACTGCAGTTTTTCCTGATGAATTGTAATTCCGGCCGGCTCCAGCATAGGATCATATGTTCCTACTACCTCCAGAAATTTTCCATCTCTTGGTGCCTCTGAATTTGCCGCTATAATACGATAGAAGGGTTTTTTCTTTCTTCCCATTCTTGTTAAACGAATCTTTACTGCCATGATGTGTTTATTCCTCCTGATAGATGGATAAGTAATATATATCTCGTTACCAGGTGCCTTGCTCTCAAAAAATGAGAATTCAAGACACCCTGAAATCTAGCACTGCAAACACCCTTTGTTATCGCCGGGATAACCCTTTAGGACGTTTTCGCTTTGTTTTCCCTTTAAAGACCGTGCCTGGTCCGGCCTTACCCTGCATTTTCTTCATCATTTTCAGCATTTCACTGTAACTTTTAATCACCTTGTTCACATCCTGAACCTGGGTGCCGCTGCCTTTTGCAATTCGCTGTCTTCTGCTAGCATCAATAATCTGATACTTTCTTCGTTCCTGAGCTGTCATGGAACGAATTATTGCCTCAACTTTACCAAGCTCCTTCTCATCCGGCTTGGGTACATCCTTGAGCTGCTTCATTCGATTAAGCCCCGGAATCATGCCCATGATCTGTTCAAGGCTCCCCATTTTCTTAATCTGCTGTATCTGATCAAGAAAATCCTCCAGAGTAAAAGTTGACTTCTTGAGCTTTTGGGCAAGCTTATCAGCTTTTTTCTTATCAACAACCTCCTCAGCCTTCTCAATCAGGGTAAGAACATCTCCCATGCCGAGAATTCGGGAAGCCATACGATCGGGATGAAAAACTTCCAGCGCATCAAGACCTTCGCCGGTTCCAATAAATTTAATCGGCCGTCCTGCTACCCTGGCAATGGACAGCGCAGCACCACCCCGGGCGTCACCCTCCATCTTGGTGAGAATAACACCACTGATATTCAGGTCCTGATTAAACTTGTCGGCAACCGTAACTGCATCCTGGCCAGTCATGGCGTCGGCCACAAACAGTATCTCGGCCGGCTGGACGGCAGACTTGATATTGCCAAGCTCGCCCATCAGCTCTTCATCTACATGAAGACGACCCGCAGTATCTATAAGAAGAGTATCATAATCGCTATTCTGAGCGACAATAACTGCATTTTTACAGATCGTCACCGGGTCCTGTTCCGTCTGTGACGGGTGAACAGGAACTCCTATTGACTCACCTAATATCTGGAGCTGTTCAATTGCCGCAGGACGATAGACATCTGCCGGCACAAGATAAGGACGACGACCCTGTTTCTTTAACAGCACGGCAAGTTTCGCGGAAGACGTTGTCTTGCCGGAACCCTGCAGACCGACCATCATGAGAACAGCCGGACTTTTCCCCTGCAGCTCAAGATATTTCGTTGACTCGCCAAGAAGAGATATCAGTTCTTCCTGGACAAGTTTAATAACCTGCTGCCCAGGAGACAGGCTGGAATGAACTTGCTGCCCCACTGCCTTCTCAGCAATAGTCGCAACAAAATCCTTTACAACCTTGAAGTTGACATCAGCTTCCAGAAGGGCCATACGCACTTCACGCAATGCATCCTGAATGTTTTTATCAGAAAGCTTGCCATGACCACGCAGGTCCTTGAAAACTTTATTTAATCTATCAGAAAGATTGTCAAACATCTCCTGCTTACTCTCTATATCTTCGGGCCAAAGGCATCTCTTCAGACAGACCAATTGACGCAGATTTTCAAAATTGAACAGGTAAAGTTAATTTAATAAAATTAAAATGTCAACTATTTGCTTCTTCTGCTCTTTTTTTCTCTTTCCTAGCTCCTAGCGAAGGGCTTCCAGGCAATGAGATAACGTTTGCGGGCTATCAACCTGAAAACAGGAGCATCCACTGTCTTTAGGCAAAATCTTCTTCATCAAACCGGTGAGCACTTTTTTAGGCCCAACTTCAATAAACTGAGTCACGCCGTTCTCACGCATCCGGGTGATAATATCGTACCATTTCACCATGGAAGCAATCTGCCGGCTCATAATATCTTTAATAACAGCAGGGTCTATTTCTCTTTTAGCCGTGACATTAAACAATATTGTCCCTGAAGGCTCGTTAAAGGGGATTTTTTCAAGAAACCTGCTAAAATCCTCCACAGCTCCAGCCATAAGCGGGCTGTGCATGGCCGCACTCACCGGCAGGGAAACAGCCCTTCCGCCTCTCTCCTCGGCAAGCGCTGCTGCCGCAGATACTGCGGCCTCCTCGCCGGAAATAACGACCTGCTGGGCTGAATTATGGTTAGCCACTACAACAATACCTTTATCGGAAGAAGACGACACAACATCCTCAACATCAGCCAGCTCAAGTTTCAATATGGCACTCATGGCGCCCGGGTTAGCCTTGCTTTCCCTGCACATAAGACGACCGCGCTCTGTCACAAGGGTAATAGCCTCCTCCGGCATCAAGACACCGGAGGCCACCAGGGCTGAATACTCGCCCAGGCTGTGGCCGGCAAAATAGGCAGCATCGACACCAGCCTTTTTTAAGGCCTGCCAGCAGATAATATTCATAACCGTCATGGCCGGCTGGAGATGTGCCGTTCGCGTTAATTCATCCATGGGACCGTCTATGGACAATTCCTGCAAAAGAAAACCGCTCCGCTCCTCCGCCATTTCCATTAACTGCCTGGCATCACTGTCTGAATCAAGAAATTCCTGCCCCATACCTATAAACTGCGACCCCTGACCGGGAAAAAGCAATGCTGTACGAGATGCGTCCATTTTTTTATCCGAAAAATTTATGGTTTATAAGATAGTTGGAAGTTTTAAGTTTTAAGTTTTAAGTTGGTGGATGTAACTTATTCATTTTTTCTGCTTGATTTTAACTTTCATGCTCGAAGTCTGCGCTTATCTCGTTGTTCCCGCCAGCGGGTATGGTGATTTATATGACAATAGGCAGACCTCCAACTTACCTGGTGTGGCTACCGCCTTCTTCTGGCTCAGGATAAACAAAACCAGCGAGCAAAAACAGTCCTACGCCAACGACAATGGCTGAATCCGCCACATTAAAAGCCGGCCAGTGGTAACGCCCGATATAAAAATCAAGAAAATCAACCACCGCGCCAAATCTGACCCGATCTATCAAATTTCCTATTGCCCCACCAGCAATACTGGCAAGGGCATAGGCATACAGGCTTCCCTTGTCCCGGTACTGTCTAAAAAGAAAAACAATAGCCACAAGGGCGACCAATGCAATTATGCCAAAAAACCATGGCCGCCAGCCACTTTCATTGCCAGCCAGGAAACCAAAGGCCGCCCCGGTATTCCGAATACTGGTAAGGTTAAAGAAACCTGGTATGATTATTCGGGTTTCATACAGGGAAAACTGCGCCAGAATCCACCATTTTGTCAACTGATCCGCAACAATTACTGCTGCTGCGACAAAAATCAGGACAGAGTACGAATCAGGCTTTCTCATCCCTGCTTTTCAATCTGCGACATTACTGCTGAACATCTTTGACATATCTGCGGGTGACCCAAATCCTGCCCAACCGTATCACTGCGCATCCAGCAGCGCTCGCATTTAGGACTTGCGGCCGCCTTAACACTGATAGACATCTCCGGATACAATTCACTGGCAACAGCATCCGCACCTGCATTATCCATATTCCGCAGTGAAGAGACAATGCAGATCATCGTCAGTGTCTCCCACTTGTCAGCCAGAAAATCCTGCAGTTCACCGGATACAGTCACACCAACTTCAGCCTCTAGAGAATGACCGATAATTTTTTCCCTGCGGGCACCTTCCAACACCTTGGTTATTTCAGTTCTGACTCCCTGAAGTTTTCCCCATGTAGTATTTAATTTTTCATCTAAATACTCATCTTTTAAGGATGGGAATCGAGCCACAAAGATATTTTCCTCCCTGCGGGAGTCTGCAGGCAAAAATGGCCATGCCTCTGCAGCGGTAAATGAAAGCACCGGACTCATGAGACGCAGGAGACCGTCAAGAATTTCATACAATACGGTCTGGGAAGCTCTCCTCTCAGGAGACACCGCGTATTCCGTATATAATCTGTCCTTGAGAATATCAAGATAAAAGGCACTCATGGTGACATTGCAGAAATAAGGGACTATCTGAAATACCGTATGAAAATCAAAATCTTCATATGCTTTGATAATTTTACGTTTTAACACCTCAAACTGCGACAGAGCCCAACGATCAAGCTCCCCCATCTCACTGTATGCAATGGAGTCTCTGGCCGGATCAAAATCACTTAAATTACCGAGTATATAGCGAGTAGTATTCCTGATTTTCCGATAGGCATCGGAAAGACGATTCAGAATCTCATCAGAAATCTTAATATCATCACGATAATCTTCCGACGAAACCCAGAGCCGCAGAATCTCAGCGCCATATTTTTTAATAATTTCCTCCGGCGCAATGACATTCCCTATACTTTTCGACATCTTTTTCCCACGGGCATCAACAACAAAGCCATGGGTCAATACACCTTTATATGGTGGAATCCCTCGGGTCCCTATGGACGCCAGCAGAGAGCTCTGAAACCAGCCACGATGCTGATCACTTCCTTCCAGGTAAAGATCGGCAGGCGTCTCCAGTCCACGCTCTTCTAAAACAGCGGCATAACTCACCCCTGAATCAAACCAGACATCGAGGATATCTTCCTCTTTTTCAAAATCAGTGGACCCGCAGCTCGAGCAGGTAGAGTCAGCCCCCAGAAATTCTTCCAGTTCATGGGAAAACCAGGCATCAGCCCCTTCCTTGAGGAATAATTCGTCGATTTTTGCATTAATTGCGTCATTATTCTGAATATAACCGCACTTGGAACACATAATGGCCGTAATGGGAACTCCCCAGGCGCGCTGCCGGGACAGACACCAGTCAGGCCGCCCCTCAACCATTCCATATATCCGGTCCATACCCCATCCCGGAGTCCAGGATACAGTTTTAATAGCATCAAGAGCTTTACTGCGCAGCTCATTCTTATCCATGGAAATAAACCACTGCTCCGTGGCCCGGAAAATGACCGGTTTCTTGCATCGCCAGCAGTGGGGATAACTATGGGAAAGATGGCCCATTCCAAGAAGTGCGCCGCTCTTTTTCATGTCCTCGCATATGACAGGATTTGCCTCTGTGATATGCATTCCCTCATACTGACCACCATCCTCGGTAAATCGCCCATGATTATCCACAGGCGAAAGTACCGGCAGGTCATAACGAAGTCCGGTCAGATAATCCTCCCGCCCATGGCCGGGTGCTGTATGGACACAGCCGGTACCGCTTTCAAGGGTAACGTAATCGGCAAGAACGATCAGGGATTCACGCTCAATAAATGGATGCCTGCATTTTCTGCCTTCCAGCAGTGCAGCGGAAAATGTGGTGAGAGTCTTATATTCACTCACATGGCAGGCTTCAAGAGCCTTTTCAATCAGTCCTTCCGCGAGAATGAGCACCTCTCCTTCTACCTCGACGGCAGCGTAGGTAAAATCAGGATGAAGGGCCACTGCAAGATTGGCTGGAAGCGTCCATGGAGTTGTCGTCCAAATAACCGCTGCCACTTTTTTCCCTTTGAGTTCCGGGATACTATCACCCAGATCATCAATCACAGGAAATTTTACAAAAATAGAGGCTGACGAATGATCATCATATTCCACCTCGGCCTCGGCCAATGCAGTAACACATGATGAACACCAGTAGACAGGCTTCTTGCTCCGGGTCACTGAGCCGTTTGACAGAAAGCGATTAAACTCCCGGGCAATTGATGCTTCATATTTATTATTGATGGTAAGATAGGGATCGTCCCAGGCACCCAGCACCCCGAGCCTTTTAAACTCTTCCTTCTGGATTTTTATCCATTTCCCTGCATATTGACGACAGGCATTTCGAAAAGAAAGCTTGGGGATAGTCTTTTTCTTCGCCCCCAGTTCCTTGTCAACGTTATGCTCTATTGGTAAACCATGACAATCCCAGCCGGGAATATAGGGACAGTGGAAACCGGCCATGCGTTTTGATTTAAGGATAATATCCTTCAGAACCTTGTTGAACGCTGTTCCCAGATGAATATGACCGTTTGCATACGGAGGGCCATCATGAAGAAGGTAGAGAGGTCGACCTTCTGTCTCTTTCTGCACCTTGGCATACAACCCCTCTTTTTCCCAGGCACTCAGCATCTGAGGCTCTTTCTGGGAAAGATTTGCCTTCATTTTAAAACTTGTTTGAGGAAGATTAAGCGTCTCTTTATAGTCCACAGCTCACTCCAGATCTGTCGTTTATTTTTGGTATGTATCTCTGTTCGCCGAAGCTACTGACTTTCAGGACCCTCAGCTCCGTAATCGTTTACCAGTGCGCAAGATTCGCGCAAGCAGGATGGCGAATCTATAGCCTGTCTATGTGAGCCAACCTGATCGTGCGAAGATGGGGTGCTGGTGAACGATTACAGATATACTAATGAGAGCGCTACAATACCAAGTTAGCCCTAACTTGCAAGTGAAAATGAAGCCAATCGCCTGTCAGCCGAGTTATTCTGCTCCCTGTATTGACAGCATTATGGGGAGACAATATAGTGTTGTCAACATTGACAAACCACTTAAGGAGAAAAAGTAATGACACCAAAAGTAATCGCCATGGCAGGAAAAGGTGGAACAGGAAAGACCACCACATCCGCCCTCTTGATAAAATATCTTCTCGAAAGGAAAATGACGCCGATCCTCGCCGTTGATGCCGACTCCAACGCAAACCTCAATGAACTGCTGGAACTCAATGTCGATATGACCATCGGTGAAATTCGCAAGGATCTCAAAGGGGACATGCCTTCGGGAATGACCAGGGATCAGTTCATGAACATGAAAATCCAGCAGGCAATTATTGAAGAAAGCGGTTTTGATCTTCTGGTCATGGGACAGCCTGACGGACCGGGATGCTATTGTTCAGCCAATCAATACCTTGCCATGACCATGGAACATCTGGCAGGGAATTACCAATACATCCTGGTAGATAATGAGGCCGGAATGGAGCACCTGAGCAGAATGAACCTGCGGTCTATTGACTACCTATTGATAGTCTCTGATCCGTCAGCCCGTGGGATTCTCACGGCGCGCCGAATTGCTGAAATAACGGAGCCGCTGGGTTTGGAGGTTAAAAGCAAGCACCTTATCGTCAACCGGGCACCGGAACCAATGACACCGGAACTTGAAGCCAAGATCAATGAAGCGGTCAAAGAAAGTGATCTCCCCCTGGGGGGCATCTTCCCGGCAAGCAATGAGCTGGTGCACCAGGAAATAACCGGCACATCATACCTGCAACTAGGCAGTGATGTACCGGTTGTCAAAACAGCTTTTGCCGCTTTTGATAAAATATTTGCATAACAGCAAACAGTCTTAAAACCACGAAGTTCACGAAGAGCCATTTTTATATTTTCAACACAACAACTTCGTGTCCTTCGTGCTCTTCGTGGTTCTTTCTAATTTTCAACTGCTAAATCTTACCTCTTGATATTGATCAGATCGTTCAGCATCTCATCGGTTGTGGTGATGATCTTTGAGTTGGCCTGAAAGGCTCTCTGTACGGTAATCAGCTTCACAAACTCCGTTCCCAGGTCGACATTTGACTGTTCCAGGGCATTAGGAGCAATAGTTCCCAAGCCATTTGTCCCGGGGACCCCGCTCACTGGGGCGCCTGAGTCTGTTGTCTCCCTGTATACATTGCCGCCCTGCTTATGCAGTCCTGCGAGACTGGCAAAGTTTGCAAGAGCAACCTGGGCTTTCTTCAACACCTGACCATTTGAGTAATTACCGGTAATTACACCTTCCGTGTCAACAGAAACTGACTGCAGGAATCCGGAAGCAAAGCCGTTTTGATCCTGAAAAATAGTCGTTGAGCTATTGGCATATTGCGTGCTGGACAAAGCCTCTGGAGAAAAGGAAGAACTGATCACATCTCCCTGCTGACTGCCATCCTCACCGCTGATATTAGGACTAAGAGTAAGGAACCCCGAGCCTGCACTTGGAGTAAAAGGTGCTGGAACTCCTGCATCATCCCAAGGATTTGCGCCACTGCTTACCAGAGAGGATATTGCCAGCTGACTCTGATAACCTGTGGTCGCCGCCTCATCAGCTATCCTGTCAGTAAGGACAAGACGACCGGCAAAATCTATCTCCGCATCACATTCAAATGTATCCTCCAGCCACATAAGCAAATCCGATACTGTGCCGGTATTTGTTGATGTTACTGTTGTGCTAACGGTAAACACATTTTCACCCGCGGGCAAAAAAGGCGGAACATTAACAATGGCACCATCCCCTTTCGCTCCAACAAAGGTAAAGGTGGTTCCATCAGCAATAGCTACACCTGACGCATCAAAAACATTTGTCCAGGACGTATTGGCGGTAACAACAGGAACGGACCCTCCAGCACTTAACCCCTGCCCCTGAGATAAAATTTTCAATTTTGGCGTGGTGATATTAAGAACAGTATCACCATTGGTCCCAGTAGCACCAAACGGGTTTGCCAGATCATGGGTGCCAAAAAAAGGCTGATCTATCGTTCCATCAACTATTACTGATGTTACATGCATTCCACTGTTTCCAGCAATGAGGTCAGTCATTTTTAACCGGCCAGATGCATCAATACTTGCCGAACACCCAAAATCATTTTCCAACTGGTTTAAAAAAACCTGGACCTTTTCATCACTGTTAACCTGGTATGTTGACGCGACACGTGTTCCGTCATGGGCAAATCCTGAGATTGTAATAGTATCGCCTGAGGTCGAATCACCGGAAAGCTGCAAGCCACTCTGGTCATAAACATCGCGCCAATAAGTTTCTGCTGTTATATAATTGGCCCCAGCTCCATCACTGTCCAGGGCTCCAAGCTCACTGACAATTACCTGGCGAATATCTGTTACCGAACCATTATACTGCGCACCAAGACTTAGTCGTATCTGCTGATTAACGTCAGCTCCTGTGAAGTTAGCGTCAAAGCTGTAGTAAGACTCTGTATTTTCAAGAATAACCCTATTTTCGGACCTGGCCGGATTCACTTCTCCATCCGGTGGCACATCATACGCAGTAATTGCACTTATATTACCAGAAGTATCAAACTGGATTATGCCATACAAGAGCGCTCCTGCCCCTGCATGCTCTTCATAATTATAGGTTGTGTCCGGGGCATAGATCTGCTGCTCAACGGCAGAGAGTGTTCTCATATCTTCCGAAGGATCGCATGTTACGAGAAACTCCCATTGGTTATCCTGAGTAGTTCGGTCGAAATAAATGGCAATATCATGACTGGCACCTTTGGCATCATATACTTTAATCGAACTGGTATATTCATAAAGCTGGGGATTAATGGGAGCTGTTGGATTCACAGCTGCAGCATTTGTTCCATTCCACGACTCAAACAACCGAACTTCAACCGATTCATTGTCCTCCCGGGAGTCAAGATTGGCAATTACTTCGACATCAAGTGTTTCAACAGGCGGTGTTGTCGTGTCAAGTCGAAGGTCGCCAATGGTACCAGCCCGCTCCTCAGTCTGCTGATCAATAGCCCAGCCCTGAACAAAATGTCCTGTAGGGTTGACAAGAAAACCTTCCTGGTCAAACCGAAACTCACCAGCTCGTGTATACATATCAGACTCGGCACTTCCGGCTGCACGAAGCATGAAAAATCCTTGGCCACCGATCGCCATATCCGTTGGCGTTGAAGATGTCTCAAAAGAACCCTGGGCGAAAAGGCCATCTACCGTGCTCATTGTCACACCACGACCTACCTGAGCAGAGCCCGATGCTGTTGAAATAGACTGGGCCAGAACGTCCTGAAATGTTGTCCGGCTTGCCTTGAATGACAACGTGTTTGTATTGGCCACATTATCCCCGAGAACTGCCATTGCATCTCCCATTGTGCTGAGACCGCTGATACTTGAATAAAGTGAACTGGAAATAGCCATCTATTTTCCTCCCTTGAATTAAAACTCAGAATGTATAATGAGCGTTTTCGTTTTTTCTAATCTTGATAAACTCGTAAAAAAAGCCATTGCACTGCCAGTGCTGCCTCATAGAAACTAATTAACGCCAACAACTGCGCCGACATCTGTACTTATATAATTATCCATGACAAGTCGTGCTTTGCCGCTGTTAAAATCAAGCCCTGTCACCTTGCCAACCGTCTGATACTCAACACCAATCTCCTGACCTGATATGTCATAAGCTTTCACCACATAGCCATATGCTCCGTCAGCAACATCTTCACCAAGAGAATCCTGACCATCCCAATCGAGGGTATACGTATCTGCCGACATTGATCCTAAATCCAGGGTGCGGACAAGATGCTGGCCGGAATCATAAATATCAACGACACAAGTATCTGCATTGTCCTCAAGGGTAAATTCACCAATTCCATGTTCCTCGCCATTAACCCCTATCTCATTGCCCAATATTCGGACATCCTTATCCAATAAGGTGAGAAGCTGCAGATTGTTCTGTGAAGTCTGGTAATCCAGCAGTGCTTCCATATTGTCAGCCATCTTCATAGTGGCTTCCATATTACTGAACTGGGCAAGCTGTGAAGCCATTTCATAACTGTCCATTGGTTTCATCGGGTCCTGGTACTGAAGCTGAGTAATAAACAGGGTCATAAAATCCTGCCTATCAAGTTCGCTTTTCCCCACCGGCTCATACAAAGACGTTTCCTGAACCATCGGAATTGAAGTACTTACATTAGATACGGCCATTTCTTTATCCTCGTGAATGAATATCTTTAATAATTATCGAAAAGTTCTATTCTGCAGGAGCACAATTAGACGAACAGGTTTAATGCGCCCTCTCTGCCACCATTCTCGTGCATATTACCCCGTAGATAGTATACATCATCCGACAGTTCACCCGAGGCTTCCCCTTGGTGCCTCATTGTGCTGCCGGACATCATAAAACGACGCCATTCATTATCGAAATCATCTTGCTGACCAACAGACACATTGCACTCACCAAGTGAAAACCCCTTCTGCTCCATATTTTGCCGAAATTGCTCCATATTACTTTCCAGCATTTCCTTAACCCTGCTGTTTTCCATATTAAAAGTGATTGATATCTGATCATCTTTAACAATCATATCGACCTTCACTTCACCAAGTTCCTGGGGATACAGCCGCAACACCAGATGATGCTCCTGATTTCGAATGCCATGCATAACAGCCGCTGAAATCTGCTGGGACACTTGAAGTTGAAGCTGCTGCGGGGTCCGGGGAATTGTATGACTCTCCTGGGCGCTGGCTATTTCCAGAGTGCCTGGAAGAACATCGGACGCCAGGGGAAACGTACTGAAAGCAGTGCCTGCATCATTTCGCGAAGGAATCGGGTTCTGCCTATTGGTGAGACTTTCAAATGAAGATCTTGAAAAATACTCAGCAACGGAAATTGTTTTCCCTTCAAACAGCAACGGCTGCATAGCCTGCAGCTCTTCGTCAATTCCCCTGTTCTCAGCAAACATCTCGTCATTGAATCTTTTCGAAGAAACATTGAATGGAACAGTCTGGCCGATTGGATAAAAATGGTCGTCCAAGGATTTATTGACATAAAAATCCTCAACAACTGATTCAACCTGTCCTGCCGTCATCGCCCTCTGAAACACAGGTTGATCTTCTTCAATACCCGTACTTCCCTCAAGAATCATCTCCTCGGTAAACCTTTTCCCGGCAAGTTCGACAGCATCCTGCATTTCACGGAATACAGCAGTGAGAGATTGCTGTATGACCGGAGTCCAGCCAACACTTTCGTCACTGAATTTTGTCTGGGAAAGAACCTGCTCCAGTTCTTTCAGGAAAGCAGTAAACTGAGGTTGTGGTCTATTCTGGCTGACATCTGTTATAGCCTTGGCCAGCATATCCTGAAGTCTTTCGAAGGAAAGATCGAAACCCTTCCTGTCTTCACCAAAAATATTTTCCAGGTATCTTTCCGGAAATAGTGCTGTTTGCAAACTTTGGCGTACTCCGGCCTGAGCCAGAATATTTTGCAGCTGTTCTAATTCCCAGTCCGTGAGTTGAATATTTTCCAGTTCACCACCCGGAGTTATCTGCTGTAACCCCTCAAGAAGCAAAATCAGATCTAGCTTTCCTTCACTTTTTACTGCATGCTGAGTTATTTCCGCCAACTCCTCAGAATTGAAACCCATTTTAGCGAGCAACGTTTCAAGGAGAGGCAATTCCGTTTCCGGAACGGTTATCTCGGGGACATCCTGCATAGTAGTAAAGTGCTGCTCTAAAACACCTAAAAACTCAGGCAGATTCAGCTCTCCTCCCTGCGCGGCCATTTGCTGCTGAAGAAGAGACATTTCGGATTCCGCCATACCAGCTGCAGCAGCCAATTTATGAAGAGCTGAAGGATCCGGAAGCACAGCTACCCACTCCCCCGGAGCGATATCCTTCTGAGTTGCCGTCTTCTGCAAATCATCCATAAATTGCCCCAACACATTTGCCACTGATTGCCGGGAAATTTCAGGTCCTTGTTGAATCTGCTGCTCAGGATTGACTATTATGGATGGAATTAAAAAAGAGAATACATCTTTTGCTTTCTCAACATGATCCTCTTGGCCCACAAGATTACGTGCAACATCATCAGAATCAGATTTTTTCGAGGTCTGCACTCCAAACGTATCTTTTCCTTGAATCCTTTTCTGCTCAAGCTGTCGATCAAAGTGGTCAGCGAAAGTTACATCATGCAGATTTTGCCGACGTGAAGAATCAAAATCTATATCGGGTGTTACTCTCTGGATGACCGGATGAATCATGGGTGTCACGGATCTTTCTCCCTGTTGGAAATATAAAAACTGTTCTGCTCATATTTTACGCAAGAGCATATCAGTTCTATTAGCAATCAAAATGCCAACACTCTTCAAAAAAAAACCAATCAGGATTTAAAAACAAAATAGTCGCAACATTAGACAGTTAAACAAATTTTCTTATGATAATATTGTTCACAACAAGAGAAGCATACGGGGAAAAATCAGGATAAAAAGATTCTGGCAGGCAAGATTTTCCTTGTTCGATTCAGAAAAGAAATATCTTGCTCAGAAAATTTACTATTGGGGAAGCATAAAACTGTT
>JACKQG010001195.1_pt1 | contig 36512 bp, 15 predicted proteins | sample 8237621 | NCBI WGS metagenome assembly JACKQG01 (sample SAMN15677084, study PRJNA649215) | marine metagenome | biome: marine; feature: Black Sea; material: saline water; isolation source: suspended particulate matter (SPM) from the Black Sea western gyre | collected 2013-06-09/2013-06-10 | depth...
CGGCCATGTTTGGTCTTCAACGCACTCCTCCCAGCAGCCTGCTGTTGGCCAGCCAACTTTACACGCTGCGAAACATCGCTGTCATGGCGATCTGTGCCATCCTGACAATCCAGCCTCTTCAAGCGTTCGACTGGTCGACGAAAGAGCGGGACAGGTTCGCTTTATGCAAATGCAAGACACCCTCCGGGCCGTTCCGGCAAACCGGACGTGTGCCGTTTCTACAATTATTTCAGCCCCTGAGTCTGTTGTTGCTGTTTGCGTTTGCTTTGGCCGTGATGTCCAATCAGGCATTCAACCCATTTTTGTACTTCCAGTTTTAGGAGCCCGACGTGGCCTTGGGAACGCGTATTTCACAGCTTGTCCTCGTGACAGTCTTCCTGGCGATCATCTTCGGTGTCCCGGTCTATCAGATCGTGGTCGAGATCTGGCGGCAGCAACCGGTCCAGGTCACGGATCTGTTCCGCTACGCTCCAACGGTGAAGAATCTGCGCGCGTTCGAGCAGACGCTGAAGGACAATTGGTGGGGCCAGGAGACGGTTCGGCCGTGGATGCAGCGAACGCTGTTCCTGACGCTTGGAGATACCGGTGCCAAGGCTCTGGAAGGCCGCGACGGTTGGATGTTCTACCGGCCGGGCGTCCAGTACTTGACCGAAGCAGATCGGATGGAAGCCGGCCACAGCGACTCCGCCGGGACTCGACGCACGAGTGGCGACACTCGAACTCGCAGCGTTGTGCTGGCCATCGTCGAATTTCGGGATCAGCTCGAAAGCCAGCACATCGAATTGCTGGTCGTGCCGGTGCCGGGCAAGGCCAGCGTCTATCCGGACAAGCTGACCGAACGATTTGACGATTGCTCGGGAGCCTTCCGCTCGCCGACGGAGAGACTGCTTGACGAGCTGAGGGAATGCAACATCGAGACGGTCAACCTCTTCGACGCATTTCGCCAGGCCCGCTCTGCCAAACCAACCTGGTCGTCCGGCGGAACATACTATCTTTCGCAGGACACGCACTGGACACCGGCCGGCGCCCTAATCGCCGCCAAGGCCGTGGCACTGAAGCTCCGCGAGTTGGGTTACGCCCCAGAGACTCCATGGCAATATGAGACGCAGCGCGTGCAGGTCGCCCGACGCGGCGACGTACTCGAGATGATGCAGGTGCCTGGCCTGCGCGAGTACTTCTCACCGGAGGAACTGAACTGCGAGCAGATCCACGACCCCATCGCCGGGCTTCTGATTCCGCCGGTGGGCGCTCGTGACGGGCGATTCAAGAACGATCACCTGCTTGATACGCCGCTGGAATCCTCGATCCTTCTGCTGGGCGACAGCTTCAGCCGAATCTACCAGTTCGGCGAACCGGCGTCTCTGGGTGCAGTTGTCGGCGGGGCACAACAAACGTCAGCGGGAAGCGGGAAGAAACGTCTGTTACCAGGCTCGGCCGGATTTCCGTCGCTCTTGGCGCGGGAACTGGCGGCACCGGTCGACTACATCGTCAGCGACGGTGGTGCAGCCACCGACGTGCGACGGCGACTCAGCGTCGATCCGGAAATGCTGGACAACAAGACATTTGTCATTTGGGAGTTTGCCGAACGGGACATTCGCCTCGGGGCGCACGGTTGGCTCGATGTACCGCTACCGCCGGAATTGTAGTCGTCATGGAAGATCGCATCACTCGGTCCGGACTGCTATGATGCTATGGTGTGCAGATGGACAGGCAGGCATTCCTGCGCACCTTGGATTCTGCCTGGTAGGTCCCGCTTGCCGAGCGGGACCTGGAGTTTCATAGTTGGAGTCCACGCTTCAGCGTGTCTTTCCGCACGCTAAGGCGTGAACTCCAACAAACCGAAGGTCCCGCTCGGCAAGCGGGACCTACCAAATCGGATAGACTCACCTGCAAACGAAATCGGAGGCAACAATGATGACACGAGCATTTCTATTGGCAACTGTAGTGATTGGCTTGACCATTTCGATCCGCGCAGCCGAGCCGGAAGACCGCGCGCAGCGGCGTCCGTCGGGCACGATTGCCGAACGGCTCAAGGCCAACGACAAAGACGGCGACGGCAAGATCAGCAAAGACGAGGCGGGCGAACAACTGAAACGATTCTTCGATCGAATTGACGAGAACAGCGACGGATTCATCGACGAGGACGAACTGAAGAAACTGGCCCAGCGGTTTCGCGCCAAGCAACGTCCCGGCGCGCGACCGCCGAAAGTCAGGCCGGGCGCGCGGAAACCGATTGTCGTGCCAGACAACGTAGAACTGGCCACGGACATCGCCTACCGGGACGGTAACGACAAATGGCGACTTGATTTGGCAATACCGAAAGAGCGGGGCGAAACACCTCGGCCGGCGGTTGTCTTTGTTCACGGAGGCGGTTGGCGAAGCGGCGACAAGGGCGGCGGCCAGTGGCGGTCGTTACCGCTGCGGTTTGCCGCTCAAGGATACGTCTGCATCTCGGTAAACTACCGGCTGACGGACGAAGCCCCGTTTCCGGCGTGTGTCGAAGACGTGAAGTGTGCGGTACGCTGGCTCCGGGAAAATGCCGAGAAATACCATGTCGATCCCAAACGAATCGGAGCTTACGGAAACTCGGCCGGCGCCCACCTCGTGTCTATGCTCGGCTTGGTCGGCTCGGACGTTGGGCTGGAAGGCGACGGTCCATACCAGGATCAATCCAGCCTTGTCCAAGCCGTCTGCTGCTCGGCCACGCCGACCGACTTTACCAATTGGGGAGGCGCACGCGACAACAGTTTTCTGAAGCGAGGACTATTGGCCGGTCCCGACGAAGCGTTTGCCGAGCGGGCAAAGAAGGCATCGCCGATCACCCACGTGCGCGCCGACGCGCCGCCGTTTCTGGTCGTTCACGGAACGAACGACCACACCGTGCCAATCGCGCACGGAGATCGGTTTGTCGAGGCATTGAAAGAGGCCGGCGCAAAAGACGTGACGTACATGCGCTACGAAGGAGACGGCCACGGCGTCTTCGGCCAACACTCCGACGAAACCTACCCAGCCATGGAGAAGTTCTTCGCACGCACGCTGAGCGCGACGGCAGACTGAGCGCTCGACGAAGACAGGATCGAAACACCGTCGCAAGCGGCGTTGCCGTCATTTACGGCGAGTAGTAGTTGTGGCACTGTTTCAGTCGCCGGTAGTTGCGGTTCGTCCAGAGACGCGGTTGCTCCGGCCGTGGGTTCGGGGCGGGGTTTTGGTAGATGGATAACTCGTTTCCGGCCAATACAATGATTTCTTCGCGCCAGTCGCCCAGCACATCCGCGACGTACAGCCGATCGGCTTGTTGTTTGATGTGTTCGACGAACCGGCCCGTCAGTGGTTCAAAAACGCAGACATCGCCACTGGTGTGTCGTTCTTTTGCGCAGGCCATCTGGACCGGGCCGCCTGTCCAGTCGATTGTGTGGATGACTTCGACCCCGCTGGCCGTCCAGTCTTTCGGCGCTACGTCATCCATCTTATAGTCGAACACCTTCGTGCCGCGTGAATCGAAGACGAAGGGCTTTTGGTGCTCGTTGTATCGCGATCGACACCAGAGGTAGGTCTCATCCGAACCCGATTTGAAACGGCCGATGGCGGCGTTTTGTGGTTCTTGACGGCGAAAGTCGCTGCGCCAGATCGGGCCTTTCAGACCGAGGACCTGGACGTAGTTCGAGCCTTCTTCGAGAAGGATGACCTCTAAACCGGCCAACTCGGGCCGCACGTCGGCCACAAAGACGCTGTCCATGTGACCGCGAAACGGGGTCGCTTGCGTCAACAGTTGGCCGTCGGATGAAAAGATGGTTGCGCCAAGCACTTCGTCGCGCCCATCGCCGTCGAGGTCCGCTAGTCTGGCGCCATTGTGAGCGCAGGAAACGAACTTGTCGGTCGTCCACAGCGGCTTCTTGCCTTGGACCAGATCGGCGAACCGGTAAGCGGCCAGATGTCTTCCCGTGCGGTATCCGCTCTTGTTCGTCGCCTGAAGCAAGATGTCGCGATCCTCTCCGCGACCGCTGAAGTCAGCGATCATCGCTAACTCCCAGCGTTTGGCATCCTCAGGAACCGGCGGCTTAACAAGCTTCTTCAACGAACCATCGGCGCCGTCAATGGCATGGAGTACACCGTCTTTGGTCAGATAAACCACTTCGGCGCGCCCGTCGCCATCCACGTCGCCCACCGCTACTCCCGGGCCGTGGTGCCCAGGCAAGCCCTGGCTTTCCGATTGTCCGCCCACGCCCAAGTCGGCCTCAGCAATCCAGAGCTTCCTTCCACCATTGTCGAAGACGGCCAAATGTCCCGGCACAGTGACCAGATAGTCAGGCCGCTGGTCGTTGTTGACATCCGCCACCAGGATGCCACCGCCCGAGTCCGTCGGTGCGGGAATGCCGAGTTGAATCGTGAGCGCATTGGCGACTTCGGCCCGAATCTCAGATACGCCAACGAACCACACGAACAAACAACAAAGCGGCAGTAGTCTCTTCATGTCAACACCTCAATGAGAAATTCCATATGCGATTGTCGTTCATTGTGCGCATCAAGCAACAGGGGTTCTCGGGCGAATCTCCCGGCTCTAAGATGGTTTGACATTCGTCTGGCACCTTCGTCTTGGGGAAACGCTATGAGAAAGCACCTGTACAACCGACGACAAGCGCTATTTACTGTTACGAAAGGCGCATTCGCCGGCCCAACCGTTGTCTTGGGCCTTCACAGAGCCCGGGCTGACAACCGACCAACGTCGGAGGTGGGCGTTGTCGAAGGAAGACCGACAGCGGCGGAAGAAGTGGGAAATAACGTGCTGCAGGCAGGCGGCAATGCTATTGACGCGTGCGTCGCTACCGGGCTTGTGGCCGGGGTGGTCGCTCCGCACCAATGCGGCATCGGCGGCTATGGCGGGCACATGACCATTGCTCGAGCCGACACTAGGAAGATAACGTCGATCGACTTCAACAGCATGGCTCCGGCGGCAGCCCGTCCAGACATGTACCCGATCGAAAAGAACGGGGTGGTCCGCGGAAACGTCCACTACCACGGCTGGCTGGCCGCGGGTGTTCCGGGGACGATGGCGGGCCTTCAACTGGCACTGGACCTCTATGGCACTCGGTCCTTCGGCGAACTGGTACAACCGGCGATCCGGTTTGCTCGGGATGGCTTCGTTGTCGGAGCTGGACTTGCTGGTGCTGTCCGGCGCGCCGTGCCGCAATTTGCCCGTGATCCGGCTTCATCTCAACTGCTCCTGCGGGATGGCCAGCCGCTCGATGCGAGTGCTATCTACCGCAACCCCGAGTTGGCCGCGATGCTCGAGACGTTGGCTACGCGCAACTCCGTGGACTCCTTCTACCGCGGCGACATCGCCCAGCAAATCGCCCAGGGTTTTGCTGGGGGTGGCGGCTTGGTCAATGCCGAAGACATGGCGGCCTATCGTGCCAAGGAAGTCAAGCCGCTGGCGTTACCATGGCGGGAATTCACGATACACACTGCTCCGCTGACGGCTGGCGGAATGACAACGTTGGAAGCCCTCTCCATTCTGAAGGCCCTCGGATCGAAACACGAACCGAACGACCCCGCACAAACGCATGCCCGGCTGGAAATTCTCCGCGTTGCTTGGAAGGATCGTCTGTCCCTGTTCGGCGATCCGCAGCATGTCGACGTGCCCGTGGAGCGGTTGCTTTCCGAGGAGTATGCAAAAGAGGTGGCATCGCGCGTCGGGCAGGCAGTACAAACGCGAGAACCGTTGTCGATCGTTGCCAATCAACGTCCGCAGGGAGGCACTGTTCACTTCAGTGCGGCTGACCGCCATGGGAACATGGTCGCACTGACGATGACGCACGGAGCGGGATTCGGTGCCCGAGTTACCGTGCCGGGACTAGGCTTGATCCTGGGCCATGGGATGTCCCGGTTTGATCCTCGGCCCGATCATCCGAATTCGCCGGGCCCTCGCAAGCGACCGTTGCACAACATGTGCCCCACGATCGTGTCGAACGAGGGTACGGCCGTTCTGGCCTTGGGTGGAAGCGGAGGACGAAAGATTCCGAACGCGTTGTTCGAGGTGCTCGCCCAGTACGTCGGGCGGGATGCTTCGATGGCCGAAGCAGTTGCGGCGCCCCGTTTGCATACGGAAGGCACACTCAACACCACGCTAGACGCACCGGCGCCGGATTCGCACCTTCGTTATTTGAAACAGATCGGCTATCAGATTCGTCGTGGGAACAGTGCCGTAGTCGCCGCCGTATCGCATGACGCCAACACGGGCCGTTGCTTGGGCGTCTCGCGATGACTGGGAGATTAGCGTTTTCGTTTAACCCTGAGCCGATAGGCGACGGCCGTTGTGGGCGGCTGGTTGTGCCATGACCGTCGCCTATCGGCTCGGGGTTAAACATACGTCTGCTATAATTCGACACGACAGTAGGAATGAGCCACAGCAGCCGCGGGAGACGAAAACGATGACGACGAAACCAAGCAGACTGTCTGTCTTATTGGTATTCACGCAACTTGCCGTGTGGGGACTTCCACGGACGTGCGAGGCGGCGGAACCGAGCGATGCCCGATTCGTCGAGGCGGTCACTTCCTTTGCCGATACGATTCTGGCGCAGGGATGTGACACATACGGCGACCGGGAGACGCCGTTGTTTGTAGATGGCCTACACGCCGAGAACTTGGAGCCGGTTCGGTGGCAATGTCGTGGCGAAACGTGGGTATTGTGCAACTTTGCCAGCCAGCAACCGCTGCTGCGCACGCTGGACGGGTTGACGGCGCTGACGGGTGAGACCAAGTACCGGGAGGCCGCCGAGGATGCAACTCGCTATGTGCTAAAGCACTTGCGCGCGCCGAGTGGGCTACTGTACTGGGGCGGGCACATGGCGTGGGATCTGGACGGCGAAAAGCCGGTTGGCCAATACGGCGATTCCCACGAGTTGAAGGGACACCAACCTTACTATCGTCTTATGTGGCGAGTTGCCCCGGATGCCACGGCAGATTTGATGGAAGCGATCTGGAAGGGGCATATCCTTGACTGGTCACTGCTGGACTACAACCGGCACGCGAGCGTCAAGCGGCGAGTTGCCAGCCGGTGGGACCACGACTTCAAGGAAGGCGTCGAAGTGCCGTTTCCCGCCAAGGGCGGCAACCTGTCCTTTGCGAACGTCACACCGCCGCTCCTGCACAGCGGGGTCATGCTTGCGGTCCTGGAAAACAACGACGATGCGTTGACATGGACTCGCCGCTTGATCTACCGATGGCAGCAGGGCAAAGACTCGAAGACAGGCTTGTGCGGCGGCCAACTGAGCTACCGAAAGCACGATCGGGCGCAGGACGCATTGGGACACGTCCACCCGACGATCAACGAAGCGAAGATCGTCGCCTCGTATCACCAGACGTGCCGTTACCACCAACTGCCGTTGGCACAGATGCAGGCGGGTGAGACGCTTGTCGAGGCCGGCGGGCGGTGTACCGAGGTCGGTCGCGAATTCATCCGGTGGGCATTGGAAGACCTGAAGATCTACGCCCGGCACAGCTATTCACCGCAGACGCGCGCGTTCATTGCGTTGATGACCGACGGCACGCCGCTCAAGTGGAGGGAGTCGCGTACCGGCTATTATGTGCCCGAGTCGTTTGCACCGCGGCAACCGGATGGTCTCGCCCTTTGGGAATACGCCATGGCATATCGGCTCGCAAGCGAACCGGCGTATTGGGATATGGCACGGGAAGTGGCTACGGCACTCGGGCTGGGCGACATCGGGAAGCCCGATGGCGAACGAGCACTGCGGCAGGACACGGACACCAGCGATTGGCGAATCATCTACGGACTCCTAGAGCTGCATCGCGCGACCGGCGACGAGACGATGCTGCGATTCGCCTGCCGCGTCGGCGACAATATTTTGAAGACGCAAGCGAAAACGGGCCTGTTCCCACGGTCGGGTCGGTCCTATGCGCGCACGGGAGACGAAGCGCCCCTCGCCTTGCTCCACTTGGCTGCTGCCGTTGCCGGTAAACGTACCCTCATGCCTCAGGCGATTTACGACAGTCGTTTCTTTCACTGCGAGTACCACGGAGAGCTGGAGGCATTTCAACAGAAACGCGCGGACAAGCGGACCTACGACCATCTGGTGTTCTACGGCGGGAGCTGACCGGAGAATGGGGTTTGGCTGCAGAGCCGACGCATGAATGGGTCGCGAGGCCGTTCGTAGTCCCGCCTTCAGGCGGTCTGTTGCGCTGTTTCTTGTTTTGAGACCGCCTGAAGGCGGGACTACGAGCCAAACCATGCGTCTGCTCTGCAGACAAGTTGTGACGCCTTGTACCCGGATATACAATCACGATCAAAATGGTCATGAATCGTCTCGACGACACGGCACGTTTCACCAAGCGGGCAAACGCTCTCTCAGGAGACAGAACATGCGTACTCTACGTTGGCGTTGTGTAGTGGTCACTGTGGCAGTCGTCGTTGTCGCATGTACGTCGGCAGAACCGGTATGGTCCGCCGAAGTCGGCGTTGTCAGCAACATCAAAGTGCTTTCGGACAAAGTCGAAGACGTGTCCAGCCTGGAGGCATGGAAACGCTCGTACATCAAGCCGGGGATGTCCGACGAGCAGAAGGCCATCGCCATCTGGCAGACGGTCGTCAAGTATCGTCATCAGACCGCGCCGCCGAACGAGTTCTTATTGAACGAGAACAACGTACACGACGCGATGAAGACGATCCACGTCTACGGTTACGGGATGTGCTGCTGCGCGGCATCGCACGTCGAGCAGCTTGGCCGCTCCCTGGGCTTCGAGGCACGTGGGCGGATTATCCATGCGCACAGCGTCCCCGAACTGTTCTATGATGATGCATGGCATCTGTTCGATGCGTCGCTGATCAACTACTTCCACAAGCCCGATGGCAGCGTTGCCAGCGTGAACGACATCATCCAGGCGGTCACCAAATGGCATCAAAAGAATCCGGGCTATAAGAGAAATGGTGGAAAGCTGCGTGAGTTCGCCCGCAACGAAGGCTGGAAGAAGGGGCCGGATCTCCTGGCCAATACGGAATTCTATGCCAGAGACGGCTGGAACCTCGCGGGCACGCATGGCTGGCCGGCCACGATGCAGGAGTACGACTGTGAGCCGGACGTGGTGTACGAGTACGGATATTCGCAAGGCTACCGTGTCAATGTACAGCTTCGGCTCGGCGAGCGTCTGACGCGAAACTGGTTCAACAAGGGGCTCCACGTGAACATGGACGGCGCGGGCGGCACACCGGGATGCTTGGGCAAGCGTGCCGGGATGGGCTACCAGCGCCGGCTCGGCGATGTCGCGCCGGGTCGAGTAGGTAACGGCGTCTACGAGTATCACGTACCGCTTGCCGACGGAACGTTCCGCACCGGAGCGCTCGCCGCAGTGAATTTGGCATGCACGTCGGAGGATCAGCAAGGCCCAGCCGTGCATATTGCGGACGCGGCCAAGCCAGGGCTGCTGGTCATTCGCATGCCCAGCAGCTACGTGTACCTGACGGGCGAATTGACCTTCGCTGCCGTCGTCGGCCGGAAGGGCCACATTGTGGTCAGTTTCTCCGACAACAACGGTCTCGACTGGAAGGAAATCGCGCGAGTGACCGACTCGGGCGAGCGGCGGCTTGACCTGTCGCCACTCGTTTTCCGCCGATACGACTATCGTTTGAAATTCGAAATCACGGGAAAAGGCACTGGTCTTGGCTCGCTCGGTATCAAACACGACGTTCAGCACGCCCAGACGCCGCTGCCTGCTTTGGGTCCGGGGAAGAACACGATTAGCTTTAGCGCCGCCCCCAACGAGGGCACAGTCACCATCGAAGGACGCACGGCCCCGTCCGAAAAGGGCAATCCCCTGTTGCTGACCAGCTTTCGTCCGGAGTTGCAGAGGCTCGAACCCCGACTGCTGCGCGTCGCTGACTATGGCCCCGAGGGCGGAATGGTGACCTTCCCGATCGCCACGCCGGGTGACATCGTGCGCCTCCGCTTCGGCGCTCACTGGCGTGCCCGCGACAAGCGGGAAGGCTGGGACATGCTTGTGTCGTTCGACGACGGTGCCTCGTTCCGCAAGGTGGGCAGCATGCCCGGGCCGATGGTCGGCTCCTGCACCTACGTGACAGTGGACGATGTGCCACAAGGCACACAACGGGCTCTGGTCCGTTTCAAAAGCACGCGCCAACGCAACACGCTGTGCATCATCAACGCGCGCATCGACGCCGATTACACGGAACCACTCGGCGGATTCCGACCCGTCAATATCACCTACGTGTGGACGGAAAACGATGCCGAAAAACGCCACACGCACGTAGCGAAACAGCCGGCCGAGGCATACGAAATCACTTGCGGCGGACCTCCGCTGATGAAGAGTCTGATCGTCGAGTTGGCCGATTAGCCCTGCTGGGGACCGAACATGGTAGACGCCAGACGTTGTGGAATTCTTGCCTTTCTTTTGTCCGCTACATGCTTTGCCGAAGCGTGGTTTGCCCAGATGGCATGGACCGCGGAGGATCGAGACACGGTCGGGGCGAACACAGGCTGGCGTGGGCCCGCATTGGGGCACTACCCAGCGGCCAATCCGCCTGAGCAGTGGGGCGAGAAGAAGAACATCCTGTGGACGGCAGAGGCCGGGCAAGGACGCTCGTCTCCGATCGTCGTTGGCGAGCGGGTGTTCCTCACGGCGGAGCCAGACAACTTGCTTTGTTTCAGGGTAACCAGTGGAGAGTTGCTCTGGCAAATAGGTAACGGTGCCGACGAGTTGCCTGCCGACTTGCGCGACGCGGATCTCGAGCCGACGACGGAGTGCGGCTACGCCACTCCAACGCCGTGCAGCGATGGGACGCACGTGTTCGCCCTGTTCGGGAACGGCGTCGTCGCCTGTTACGACTTGGAAGGACGGCGCATCTGGATTCGACTGATCGAGATTGAACAGACCGAACTGCATGGACGAGCCGTTTCGCCGATCGTGGTCGGTGACCGGCTTGTCGTGCATGTAACCGACCTCTTCTGCCTGGACAGCCAAACGGGCGAGACTGTCTGGCAGCAACCAGCCGCCACGGCCTTTGGCACGCCTTTGCCCGTGAGAATCGGCGACACGGACGTAGTAATCACACCGAAAGGCGACGTGTTTCGCGTTAGTGACGGGACGCGGCTCGCCAGTGGCATTGCCGACATCGAAGTGACCAGCCCCATCGCTCACGACGGCGTCGCCTACTTCGTGGGCTCGGTCGCCAAGGCGCTCAAACTACCTCAGACAATCAGCGACGATGAAGCGCTCTCCTTCGACCAGCTTTGGCAAGTCGAACTGCCCGGCGAATTCTACGCTTCGCCGATCATCCACAAAGGCCTGATTTACGCGGTCAACAAGGAGGGACGGCTGGTCGTGCTCGATGCGAAGACAGGCGCCACCATCCACTCACGGCAGCTTGATATCGACAGTGAGTGTGCGCCAAGCTTCTGTTTGGCGGACGAACGCCTTTTCCTTTACAGCGAAGCGGGTGTGACGTTGGTCTTCAGGCCGGGAAAAGAATGCGAGGGAATCCAAAAGAACGTCGTGTCTCGCGGTTCGGTTGCCACGCCGACGTTTTCCGGCACTTGCGTCTTTCTCCGGACACCGCGGGAACTCGTGTGCATCCAAGCCGGCTCGCCACGGGAGGTAACCGTACGTCCTCCACAACCTGGCACAAGCAAGACGGATGTGCCCCCGTCCATTTCTCCACGCGTCGAGGAACACGGTCAGCCCAGCGTCTCCACCCACGCAGGCAGCCGTCCCGTCTCCGTACTGGCCGCTTGGCGGGGCAACGGTACCGGCCTGTTTCCCGAAAGCACGCCGACGCTCGAATGGGGACGGAAATCCAAGGGCCTTGTCACGGGCCTGAGGATCAGTGCGGCCAAGCCAAACGGCGAGGCGTCTGGAGAGTCGAAGGTCCTCCGCAATAACTTCCCGCGGCAGTGGCTGGTCATCGGCCCGATACCCGCCTCTGGCGGGCTCGACGAACCGGCAATTCCTGACGAGGCCAAAGCTCAACCGGACGACGGCGACCGATTCGGGCAGCTCGCCTGGACGCGATGCAACGTGCCGGAAGACGTGATGCCGCCGTCCGACCGCGGTGAAGTTGCCGGCGCCGTGTCTCTTCGTTTTGTCGAACCGGAGCAGGTCCTCGGCGAGTTCAAGGAAAGCCATCTGGTCTACGCTCATACCTACCTGCATTCCGATCGCGACGGCGAAGCGGAGTTTATCGTCGACCACGCGGTTGGCCTAAAGGTCTGGATCAACGGCCGGGAAGTCTACGAGCAGCCGTCTACAGAATTCAGGCTGAGTTGGTACACCGTGCTCAGCCGTTTCCGGACGGGCCGCTACACGATCGAGCCATCGCCCAGAATTCGGATCGATTTGCGCAAAGGCTGGAACCGAGTGTTGTTCAAACTCTGTCATGGACGGGGCAACCGGAGCAGCTACAAGTTCGGGCCGCGTGTAGTGGACTTACCGTCAGCGCCCTACGAAAACAAGAACATTGTCTGGGCGGCACCGCTGCCCGACCGATCGAGTTCGACGCCGGTGATTGTGGGCGACCGCATCTTCGTGATGGCCGAACCCGACCAACTCCTCTGCCTGGACAAAACGACGGGCCGCCAACTTTGGACGCGGTTCCTGGGCCTGTACCAGGCCACGCCCGAAGCCGTTCGGAACGCGAACCCGGCATTCAAGGAGAACGTCGAACCGCTGGTGGTGAAGCTCTCCGCCGCCGAGGGACTGAAACAGCGGCTCGATCTACGAAAACAGATTGACGAGGCCCTGGTTGCCATCGACCCTGACGCGTACGAACTGGACTGGGACGACCACATGGCCAGTCACTTCCGCATCATCGGATGGACTCAACCCACGCCTTGCAGCGATGGCAAATTCGTCTACGTCTACTGTGGCAACGGCGTGGCGGCGTGTTACGACTTGGACGGCAACACGCGATGGATACGTCGAGTGAATTCCGGCGAGATCCATTACCCCGCCTCTCCGGCCCTGGTTGACGGCAAATTCATCGTCTTCGCAGGCGGCGGATTCAATTTGGTCGCCCTGGACGCGGCGACAGGCAACGTGGCTTGGCGGCAACCGAAGGTCGACAAGTGCGTTGGGGCACTGATCGGTACCCACATAAACGGCGTCGGTGTGGTCATCAGCCAGAAAGGTGACGTCGTACGAGTAGCGGATGGCAACTTGCTCTACTCGAACCCGCTGAAAATAAAGGGCGATACCGGTTGGGCGCCGCCGTTGTGCTTGGACGATGTAATGTACCTTCCCTGGAGCGGCGTCGGGAGGCTGCTCGTGAAAGACTTCGATGGTGCGAGTGGTGACGCCTGGACCTGCGAGCAGCGTGACATTGACGGAATCGCCATCACCAGGGACAAGAACGGCAAATGGGTTGACCGCTGGACCTGCTCGTCGCCGCTGGTGCTGGACGGCATCTACTACAACATCGACGTATTCGGGACGTTGTACGCGGTGGACCTGGAGACGCGCGAAGTGCTCTATCGAGAAGACCTGAGCGACGACTTCAGCATGCTGACGCACTACAACGCCGTAGGCGTGTCCGCCAGCATCACCCTCGGCGGCAGACATCTGTTCGCCATGGACAATCAGGGAACCACGATCGTTTTCGAGCCCGGCCCGAGGTTCAAAAAGGTCGCGATAAACCGTATCGAGCAACAGATCGATCGCCCCTGGCCGATTCGCCCCCAGGAAGAAATCGGCTACAGCCCACCGCTGTTCGAAGGATCGCGCATGTACCTGCGCGGCGAAAACTACTTCTACTGCATTGGTAAGGAGTAACGGGCACCTTGGGAACTTCGCGTCGGCACTCTTCTTGTGTACCACGACATTGAGGAGGAACCGGAGAAACTCGTGACCGTCTTGGCGGTCGACATCAAGGATCGCAGCCGTGTCCTGATCGGTGGCAAGGAGATCGAGCTATGAAGGTTATCGAAAGAGCAGACGCAACAGCGACCTTGGGGGAGTACGCCGCGGAGATCGGAAGCGACGCCCTGATCGTGACAAGCCAAGGGCGGCCAGTCGCTGCTCTCGTGCCAATTGAGAACACGGACCTGGAAACGGCCTCTCTGAGCACCAATCGTCAGTTTATCGAGCTGATTGAACGCTCCCGTGCATCCGCGCGCGCCGAACGCGGGATTCCCAGTGAAGAAATGCGCCGTCGATTCGGGTGAATTGACCCTGTTTTTGCACGTCGCGGAGGCACGGTGCGGGCGGGACTACATCATCCATCTCAAGTTCAATGGCCTCGGCGCGAATCTGGCCCTCCGGATGTTGTAAACCGTGTCCGGGTGGTACAATGAGTTAAAGCGTCATGCAAATCGGACTGCACAGACTCAAGTCACGTCCGTTCCTGAATTGCTATGCCAGAAATCAGCAGATTCCTCGGTATCGTCATTCGGATGTACTACCGCGACCATCCTCCGCCGCATTTCCACGCGGAGTATGGTGAGCATGAAATCACTGTCGAGATCGACAGCGGTATCGTCCAGGGGAGGTTTCCCCGCCGAGCGATGACGGCAGTGCTCGATTGGTACAATCTTCATCAAGATGAACTGGCTCGAAACTGGGAACTCATCCAAGCCCGGCAGCCCCTGAGTCCTATTGAGCCTTTGGAGTAGATTCATGTTCCTACATGTTACTGAGGCCCGCCACATCGCGGACCATCGCGTTGATGTGTCGTTCAACGACGGGACCAGTGCTGAAATCGATCTGTCTGACTCATTGGATGGGCCCATCTTTGAACCTCTCCGAGACGTCGCGTACTTCAAGTCTTTCTCGATCATTGGACATACTCTCGCATGGCCAAACGGCGCCGATTTCGCGCCCGAGTACCTGCAATCGCTTGCCACAGTTCCTACGAGTACGTAGCTTAACGATACACCAAGCGGCTTTCGTGCAGATTCCGCCAACCAGACTCCCAGGTGCGGATCGCAAGGATATGAAACGTCTGCATTGTTGTCCGCTCAGAGGTCCGTGACAGGAACAGCCGCATCGTTGCTGGATCGCCTGACGCCCCAAACGCCAATTGCATGGCCAGCGTTTCACTCCGTCAGATACCACCCGACAAGCCACGCCGCACAGCGCACCGTTCACCAAGAAATGGTTGGGAAGAGCGAAAGGAGAAGTCATGTCTTGTCGGTCGAGCTGGCGTAACTGCGCGGTGGAAGCGGATGCGGAGATCCTGGATATCGACAGGATGGAGGACGATATCGCTCCGATCGCTCCGGACGTGTCCCGGATTCGCGAGCTTATCTCGACTCTCGAACTGTGCCATCACAAGGCCGATCGTTGGGTACACAACATCGTCGACGCGATCGGCGAAGGGCGGACAAGGAAGGGACTTGGCACACGGTCGCCTGGCCAGTACCACGCCGCTGAACAGGTGTGGCAGAATGCGTGCGCCGCGCTGTCGGCGTGGTGTGCCGGATGTCCGAGTACGTCGCTCGATCTGCGCGTGGACACCGCTCCAGCTTCTCAGTTGCTCGCCGGCATTGGGGAACGCTCGCCGTTGAAGGAATGGCAGGTTCAAAGGATGATTGACAAGATCCGCAGTCTTGTCCATTGGCCTCAGGCGAACGATGACCCGGCGGCACAATACACTTGGATGCTCTTGGGCGGAGGCGAATATGAATCGGATTATCGCAGCCAGTGTCCTGAGCAGTACAAGGAACACGAGGACTTCTGGCTGGCAACGGTCCGGACGATCATTCATGATACGGTAGACGAGAATCAGGTTGGACTGTCGTTGGGTGTTGCCATAGACATGCTTTGGCCGTGCCACTGGGGTTTTGTTGAGAATCTTCAGATTGTCCTTGACGCCATCGGCGGAAACCTCAACCCTGAAAGGCCGTTTGCCGCGTGTGGCAGAAATATCACCTTGTTGCCCATTCGTGATCGGATGGAGACGGTCTCCAGCACACTGAGAGTCTTCTACGACGAGTCGGAGTCAGACGCAACCGTGGATCGGGAGATCCTGGCCATGCTCGGGGAACCAACGGACGAGAAACGATGGCTCACCGCCTCGCTGGATAAGACAATTAAGCTCCAGCTCGACCCGCCCGCCGAGATGCGTACGTTGTTGGCTTTGGCTGGGCCTGATTGGATAGCACAATAACTTGCCCGGCGGGTAAGGAAATCCGGAGCGCCGGTGCAATCTGACGCTACTGAGAAAATGGAGACACCGACATGCAAACCGTTCTGCGCTACGGCCTGCTACTACTGGCCATCGAACTGGGCGTTCCGTACGTCTCCGCTTCCGAGAACCTGGTTCCTGACCCGTCTTGCGAACAACCAAAGGAGAAAGACCGCTGGGGACATGTGTTTGAGAAGTGGTCCGGATGGATGTACGAGGGAGACTGCGAGTTTCGCGTTTCGGGCATTGCCCGTACGGGCAAGCACTCGCTTTTGATTGTTGGTGGCAACGCGCCAAAGGTCCGAGCCTGGCCTGCCGGCCTTGTCCTTGATCCCGGCCGTTATCGCGTCACGGCGCACATCCGCGGTCTGGACATCGGCGCCGGGCTGTGGAACCAAAACACCGAATTCATGTTCGAGGGCCAATACATGCGCCTCGACAAGAACGGCACATTCGGATGGACGCCCCTGACGTTTGTCGGTGAAGTGAAGGAAAAGGGCCAGAAGTCGTACCCCAGCTTTGGCCTTATGGCGCCGGGTTATCTTTGGATCGACGATGTCTCCGTTGAACGGGTCGGCGACGATGTGCCGCTGACACCGAAGCCGGTGATTGGCGAGGAAGAGCGGCCGATCGCCCCACCCGGCAAGATCGACGCGGCAGCCGTCCGTTGCCCCGATTGCGGCTACAGGAACATGCCGGCTTGGGAGACCTGCTATGCATGCGGCAGTATGCTGGATGTAAAGAAAGGCGCCGTGGTGGCCGAACCGGTCAGGCTCGTTGCATCTTTCGAAGACGAAAATCCCTTTGGTGGCGGCACGGTTGTGGCCGAGCACGCCACCCACGGCACCAAGGCACTGCGCATCGACCGTAGCTACGTCTCGATGGATGCTGCCCAGAACTGGAGGGGCTACGACTATGTGAAAGCGGATGTCCACAACGATGCCAAACGCCCTTTGAATGTCTACTTCGAGGTCCGCGACACGGCAACTCGCGACTATTGGACGCGCGTGAACTACAACACGATTGTGCCGCCTGGATCCAGCACGCTGGTCATTCCGACGGCACTCTACGTCGGCGAGAAATCTCGCCCCGGCCGGCCGCTCCTCCAGAGCGGAATCACACGCATGGTCTTTTCCATCGGCGATCAGCCCGAGGCGCCGTTGTACATCGACAACATTCGGCTCGAACGCGATACGGAGACAGCCCGTATGCTGTTCGACGAGCTATCGGCCTTCGATCTCGGCCAAGGCTCGAGCCCTGTCATGGAGGGCTTCACGCCGTTGGATGTCAGCAAGGTCTACGCGAAGGGGCGAGGTTACGGATGGAAGAACGCTCGTTTCTGGCGGGTGTTCGATGCATTGCAGCCCGATCCGCTTTACCAGGACTTCATTTGCGTCGAGCAAGGCGGTCTGGCCATCGACGTGCCAAACGGTCGCTATCGAGTTTTCGTCAATATGGATTCGCCGTCGGGCTTCTGGGGCGAGTACCAGCGTTATCGCCAACGCTCGCTGGTACTGGAGGGCGTCGAGCATGCCGACACGATGGATTTGAATGCCTTCAAGGAGAAGTATTACCGCTTCTGGAAGTCGGAGGACTTGCCGACCGACAACACGTTCGCCAAGTACCAAGAGCCGTATTTCGACGAGAAGCAATACGAAGTCGAAGTCCGCGACGGTCAGCTTAACATCGAGTTCAGCGGTCAGAACTGGGGCTGTTGCGTCTCGGCCATCGTCGTATTCCCCACGGCAAAGGCTGCCGAGGGCGAACGTTTCCTGGAGTTCGTCAAGGCGCGCCGCCGATTTCACTTTGACAATTACTTCAAGCGAATTTTGCACGAGCCGACCGGCTCGCAGGACGAACCGACCGACGCCGAGAGCAATCGCGGGTTCGTCCTCTTCTCGCGTGACTGGATGTCCGACGTTTACTACAACGACCGCCCGGACGCCGATGAAGAAGTCGAGAAGCTCGCCGCCTCGGCTTTCCCGGGCGAGCACGAACCGGTCACATTCTGTGTGCTGCCGCTCAGAGATCTCGGCGACGTGGCGGTGACGGCGAGCGAACTGAATGGACCTGGGCAAGCATCCATCTCGGCGGACTGTATCGAAATCAGTCACGTCCAATACCGCCTCGCTCGCGTGACCATGGAGGGGAGCGTCTACACGATCGCACCTCGTCTTGTGCAGCCTCGCAATTCGGTGGCGGCACCGAAGGACATGACGCGCCGCTTCTGGCTGACTGTCAAAGTGCCCGACGACGCATCGCCGGGTCTGTATCGCGGGTCCGTGAAGGTTGAATCAACGAACGGTGGCTCGTCGGTAATCCCGCTGGAGGTCACCGTGCGCAAGGGCACGCTGGACCCGGTCGACGTTCCCGCCGGCCCGTGGGGCCATACCATCAAATTGCCCTGGTACGACGACGAGGTTGCCGAATGGGATGACTTGATGGCGGGCAAGTCGTTGGAGAAGCTGCGCGAATACGGTTTTACCACGTGCAGCGGCCTGCCGGTTGTCCGATACCAGGGATTCCGAGACGGCCTGCCGGTCCTGGACTTCTCGGTGGGCGACATGCAGATGAAGCGGTTCAAGGAGCGTGGCTTCACGATGCCCGTTGTCACCTACTGCCCGTTCATTGGGCTGAACATGTACTACCAGGATGTGAACCAGATGAAAGCGGCTGGTTTCACCGACTACAGTGCTTTCGTCAGAAGCGCCTTTACCGCGGTCCAGGAGCATGCAGATCGGGCCGGTTGGCTTCCGGTTTACTGGAACATCGGCGACGAACCCATCGGCGACGATTTAAGGCGAAGCGCCGAGAATGCTGAAGCGTATCAGAAGGCGTTTCCGGAAGGCCCACCGTTTTTCGCCGCCGCCAGTTCGTTCCGCGGTTCGGATGCCGGCGATCCTCACTTCCGGCTGTCCAAGGCCCTGCACGTGGCGAACTGGAATACACACGACGAAGCATCAGTGAATCTGCTGCACGGAGTCGGAGGCGATTGGGCCTTCTACAACGGCGGCAACCGTTGGACCTACGGCGTCTATATGTACAAGGCCGCCAAGCAATTCGACATGAAGTTCCGCCTTTCCTGGCACTGGAACGTCGTAGCGGGCGACCCGTACTACGCCCTGGACTGCCGCGAGGACGACTATGCCTGGTGCAACTCCAGCCCGCAGGGCGAACTGATCCCGTCGATCCACTTCGAACGGCTCCGCGAGGGACTTGACGACTATCGGTACATGTTGACCTTGCAGCGTTTGGCCGAAGCCAAGAAGGATTTCGCAGCGTTGGCGCTAATCCGAGACCGCTTGGCCGCCTTTCAACTCGGCCAACGCGATCACGATGCGCTGTTTCCGAAATCCGACTGGCGCGAGTATCGCCTCAAACTCGCAGAAGCGATCGAACGGTTGCGATAACGTCGGCGTCGCACGAATAATTGGGAAGATGCCCCTCCGAGGCCACTGCTGTAGACGTCTTGCCGGTGGGCAACTTTTGGAAACACGCTGGTTACGAGGCTCCGCCTCGTAACCCACTGGACGCGAGGCTCTGCCTCGCAAGAGCCGGCAAGACAGTACGTTCCCAGGCAGGAGCCTGGGAACGAGGGCTGTGCGATTCACCCTGATGCACGCGACACGCTCCGAGGTTACAATTGTGGATCATGAGCGAAGCTAGCCCTTTCATGTGGTCGCGACTACTTGTGTTCGGCGCAGGCGCGTTGTGTCTGGTTGCGTTTGCAGTGATCGTCGTGGTGGTGGTTGTCGCGACCACTCGACGCAAGAAATAGCGTTCTTTGCGGAATTGTCTATGTATCGCCCGGTTGACCTATGTCTCGCCGTTTCATTGGGTCTTCTAAGCGTCTTGCCTGCTGCTGGCGACGATGCCGCGCGGTATCTTGCTGTGTTCTCTGACGGCTCCCACGTTGAAGGAGAAACGGTCACGGGTTGGCACGAGCACCCTGGCGCTCCGAAACTCGACGAAACAAGCTTGGCGAACGCTGGCCGACCGCTGCGCTGGTTGCGTGACCGGCGGCTGGCGGCGTATCGCCCGCGAGTCCTGGGACCGGGTTATGTCGAGCTGGTCGGCGGAGATCGGATTCCCGGGCATGTTGTGGCGTACCAGGAGGGCGAGTTCCACACGCTGGAAGCGCATTGGCCGTACTATATCGTCCAGACGAGCGTTCCGATCCATCTACCGGGTCGACCGGAGCGACGACAGATTCGCGTTTTGGCAAACGCCCTGCAGCGGATCGTGATGCGCCCGCAACAAGGGCGTCGATTCCAGCCCGGAACGGTCTTTGCCCGCGACGGGCGTCAGTTGGTTTTCGAACGCTTTCAGTGGGGCGACGAGGGCGTTCGCCTACTGTTGCGCAACGATGTTCAGGAATTGCCACCGGAGGAGATAGACGAGATTCACTTTGCCGTTCCAGACCAATGGATAGCGTACTACGGCGAATTGGCGGCGCTGAGCGGGGATTTGTCGAGTGAGTTGATTCGACTGGAAACGACCCACGGGTTTCTCGTCACCGGCTCGACGGAGCGGTTCCGCGCGGCGCTGGTCTCCGAAACCAACTCGCCCGAGTATTGGTATCACATGGTCCAGCCGGCTTGGAGTCTCGATCCAATCTGGATGCACTTTCCAACGATCCGCACGCGGTGGCATTTCCGGCCGCACGAGGTGCCCCTTTCTCGTATCGCTCCGGAACGCGTCGAGCAACGTTCGCTTCTGGCTCATGGACACCCATGGCAGACCGATCGCAACGTGCGGGGCGGTACGTTACTTGCCGGCGACCGCTTGTACGGGTGGGGGTTCGGCGTGCACGCTACGAACGAGCTGTGGTTTCGTCTGCCTCCGGCGGTCCGTGCCTTCCAGAGCCGCGTGGGGCTTGACCGTCTGGCTGGCGATGGCGGCTGTGCCCGAGCGATGGTCTACGCGAATGCCCCCAAGGGCAAACCACTGTTCGCGAGTCCACCGCTGGTCGGTTCGTCCGAGGTGCACGCGACGGGCGATCTGGCTCTCGCAGGGCCGAAAGGTGGCCAGGATACATTGATTCTCATGGCCGACGCGTTTCACCGCGGCCGGCCCAAAGGTGCAGACCCGCTGGACATACGCGATACGGTCGATTGGCTGGAGCCGCTCTTGCGCCTGGATCCGGCGACGCTTCGCACCGAGTTGAACGGACGCGTCTCGGAACTCGTGCCGGCGTGGCGCGGCTGGACGATGACCGTGGAAGGCAACGGCTCGCTACGACACCGTTCGCTGTGGGACCTCGGACAGTCTCCCGAACCGCGGTGGGCTATGACCGTAGGCACCGGGAATCCTCGAATGGCACTGACAACTGTCCGGAGAATTGCGGCCGATCAGAATTGGCTGCTGGTGAGGCTGAAGCAATTAGCCTCGGAGGCCAAGCCCGGACAGATCGAGATCCGCATCGACGACACGCTTGTGGCGCGGTTCGCCGTGCCGTCGTGTGGCTGGGCACCACCGGTTTACGTGCCACTCGCCGAGAGTCAAGAGAGCGACGCCAAGCTCGAAGTCGTCTACTCGCCCCGCGACACGAAGGAACAGATCGAATGGCTCGCGCTGACACCAATCGACTGGACCGGACCTGTCCGCTGGGCCACGTTGAAACCCGAGCGAGTCGAGGCGTCCAGCGGTGCCACGCTGACCCCGCAGCCAGACGATTCGATCCTCGCAAGCGGCACCTTGGCCGAGCGGGAGGTCTATCGCGTGATCGCCAAGACGGATGTCGAGCGGATTACCGCCGTCCGTCTGGAGGTTCTGCCGGACAGCGGCCCCGGACGCGCGCCGGAAGGCAGTTTTGTGATCACGCGATTTCGAATGGGAACCGTGCCACCGGCGGATGAGAAGTTCGAAGGGCGTTATGTCCGCATCGAATTGCCCGGCGACGGGCGCACACTGTCATTGGCCGAGGTGGAAGTGTTCGCGGGCGAAACGAACATCGCCCAGGGCCGCAAGGCAACCCAATCAAGCGTCGAATGGGAGGGCGTCCCGGAAAGGGCCGTCGACGGCGACACGACGGGCGAATGGGAGAATGGTTCGGTCACCCATACGGCGGAAGAAGGAGCGGATCCGTGGTGGGAGGTCGACTTGGGCGCCGTGCGCAAGATTGATCGCGTCGTCGTGTGGAACCGTACCGACTACAGCGACTGGCGCCTGCACTTACGTCTGGCCGACTTCCGGCTGGTCGTGCTGGACGACAAGCGTCAGCCCGTGTTTCGGCGCGTTGTTTTCGATCCACCGCGACCGAGTACGCAGATCGACCAGTCGCTGGACATGGAAGTCCATTTGCGGAACGCGGGCGATCGCTTCTCGCGGCCGGCGGACGTCGCAACCGCGCCGCCCGGTCCGCGGTGGCCGGCCCACCAGGTCTGGGCCGTGGTGCCGACAGCGGAAGGAAGCGACGCCGCGATGTTCGTGCTGCACGAACCGATGGAAGTAGGCGACCGCCAACTCAGCTTTCGGCTGGAACAACTGGGCGGGGTACCGCGACAGAATCTGGGCCGCTTTCGCCTGTGGATTACGTCCGATCCGCCACCGCTGCCGCCCGAGCCGGAATAGGAGGATCCGCGTCCAGTAGGTCCCGCTTGCCGAGCGGGACCTGAACAACCCAAGACGCAGCCAACCACAGGTCCCGCTCGGCAAGCGGGACCTACCGGCCACTCCAAATCGCAGACAGTGTATAATGGGAGTGTCGAGCGACGCACTCGCAATCACGTGGATACGAGGCATTGCACATGTGGAAGTTCCTCAGCATCGTGTCGATACTGATACTCGCCGCGGCAACAGTGGCAGTTGGGACGGGGTACGATCTGCGGACGCTGCTGCCAACGACGGCCGGGGTGACGGTGCCGCAGAAGGGCGAGCAAGGTGCCGGCGAGCCTGTGACTGACACGGGCCAAGCCGACGTGAAAGCCGTCGAACCGGGGGAGCAAGCAACCGAGCAGGAATCGCCGGCGAGCGACACAACGCCGTCCGGCCCGGCTTCGGAGTGGACCAAACTTGTTCGGCAGACAACCGATGCACTCCAGCGCGAAGCGCCCGACGAAGCCGAACAGCATCTGGACGCGCTGGCGAACATGGAACCTGCAAGTCGTGCGGCCGAGAGCAAACACATCGCCGAACTCCGCCGGCAACTCGATGAAGTCCATCGGATCATCGAGCTGCGCGCGGCCGTGGTTCAACTCGTGGCTGAAGATCCCGAGCAAGCTCAAGCGGCAGAGAACCTTTTGTTCGAGCGAGTGGATAAGGCCCTTCCGCTGCTCGAAGAAGCCCTGCGTGGGGACGACGTGCAGTTGGCGTGCCACGTCATGGCAATGCTTCAGCGATTAAAACGCCCCGACGAGACGCTGCCAATGATCGTCGATGTGCTTCGTCGTCCGGAGCAAGCCGCGTGTTGGCCGGAAGCAATCCGGCACATCGGGCTGGCCGAGAGCGATGGTGTCGGCGATCCGTTGCTGAAGTTGGCATTGGCTGCGGAAACGTCTGAGCAGCGCATCGCTGCGCTCGAAGCTCTCGCCGTATGCGTCGACCCGCCACAATACACAGTCTTGGCATTACTGCCGCTGCTGTACGCCGACGGGCCGGAACTGGCTGCGGCCCTGCGCGTTTGTCGATCCGTCGTTGTGGTACACAACCAAACCGATCTCTGGGTGCAGTGGGCAGCGGATGGGCTAACGTCCGAGCAGACCGAACGGCTGTTCAAACTGACCAATCGATTGGGGAAAATCAGCGGTGCGCCGGAGTCGGAGGAGTCGGCCGATCGAGCGCGAGCCGCTCGCGAATTGGCCATGGCCTTGCGCCAGTTACCGGCCGAGCCGTTGACTGGCGTGAAGATTGCGGCCTACGGCGCCGAGAGTGACGACGGACGCGCGGCAACCGTACTGGACGGCACTTGGGACACGGTCGATCCGAAGCTGATGTGGCGGTACTCCACTAAAGAACCTCATTCCATTGTATTCGATCTGGGCACCGAACGAACCATCGCCGGTGTGCGGATCTGGAATCTGAACGAACCGCAGGGGGCCGCCGGGGGCTGGAAGCAAGTGGCGGTGTACGTGGGCTCGGGCGCCGCAGAATTGACCCATCCTGCGGCCAAGGGCATCGTGCCGCAGGGCCCCGCGACGAAGAACGCCCCCGACTACGGCACGACGATCCCCGTGCGTTTCGCGCACGGCCGCTACGTGCGATTGGCTGCGGAGAGCTTGTGGAGTTCCAAGCCGTTGACCGGTCTGACAGAAGTCCAACTGCTGGGCTTCTAAGCTTCAGATTCCGGCCCACCAGAGGCTGGTGAACGATGCAGCCTTCTCGCCACCATGCCTGTGGCAGCCGAGAAGAGAGACTACCGCACGTTCTCCGGAAGTGTTAGGAGAATCAGTCGGGGGTCTTGAGTGCCGATGGCCAACTGGGATCCGTCTGGCGTGTAGGCGAGCGAGTGGGCGGCTGCCGTCGGTAGTCGGCGGTGATGAAGCGGTTTCCCGTTGCTGTCCCAAATGAACAACTCGCCCAAGTCGTCGATCGAGGCGACTCGCGTGGCGTTGTGATTCCAAATCGCTCGGCGAATCGTGCCGTTGTGTCCCGGACAGTTGCGGACCGGCGTGTCGGACGATTCCGCCCACGTCTGCCACTGTTTTCCCACGCCAGCGCTCAGCACGTACGACCCAGACGGATGGAAGTGCACACTGCAGAGCGCGCGTTCGAGTCCGCTGGTGAATCTCTTCACCGGCCGGGCATCGGCATCGAACAGAAAGATCATGGGCTTGAGTCCAGCCGCAACGAATCGGGTTCCGTCGGGGCGGAACGCCACGTCGAGTAGCGGGTATCCAAGCCGGATCGTTTCAGACTGCGTGCCGTCTTCAAGGCTACACATGCGCAGAGTACCATCGGCACCGGCTGTGGCCAGACGCGTCGAGTCCGGGCTGAACCGTACGGCGTAGGCCGGGCCGCGATGCTCGTTGAAGACGCGACGCGGCGGACCCGAGGCTGCGAACCAGTGCCGGATTTTCTTGTCCGCCGAAGCGCTGAACAGGCTCCGGTCGTTCCCGGCCAGAGCCAGCGCAATCAAGGCCCCGCCTGAAGTACGTCCCTCGTGAATGAGTTCAGGTTGTGCCGCGCTTCCCGTCGTTTCGATCGCATAGCTACGGATCGTCCCGTTGTCCCCCGCCGTGATCACCCTGCGCCCCGCGTCGGCCAGGCACAGATCGGTGACCGTAACGGGAGACTCAAACGCCAACAGCATCTTGCCGTCAGCGACGTCCCACAAGCGGATAACACGGTCGTCCCCGACGGCGGCCACGATACCACCGTCCATCCGGGCACCGACAGCCCGCAACGGTCCTGTGCTGCCCTCGTACATGCGGATCACTTTGAGATCGTCGGTCGACCATTGCCTCACGGCTCCGTCTTCACCGACGGAGAACAGATGAGTGCCGTCTGAGGAGCACGATAGGTCGCGCACTGGGCCAGCGTGACCCGCGGCGACATGGCGCACAGACGCCGTCCATCGACGGGCCTTGTTATCGGCGCCGCCGGAGACGAGCGTCCGCGCGTCGGGGCCCATGTCCAACGCAACCACAGCGCCCTGATGTCCGGGAAAATGCTCCAGCTCGGCACCGGTTGCCACATCCCAGAGACGAATTAGTCCAGCTCCACCGGCACTGGCCAGGCGGCTGCCATCGGCGCTGATCGCAACCGCGTGTACGGCAGCCGCGTGGTCAAACGTCAGTGCAGGCGTTACTGGTTCGGCGCTTTGCGCCGTCGAATCCCAGAGATGAACCGTCCCGCCGCTACTGCCGGCGACGATCTGCTTGCCGTCGTCGCTGAGTCCCAATGCGATGATCGCCTCGGTGCCTGACGCATAGGTGTGCGCTGCCTTGCCCGCGGCGAGATCCCACTGGCGTACTGTGGCATCGGCACCAGCGCTGAGCAGCCCTGTCCCGTCAGGCGTGTAGGCCACACAGTGTGCGGCTCCCTCGTGACCAGCGAGCAACTGTGTGAGCGTGTAACGGAAGGACACGGCAACGTTGCCGGCAGCCGCCACGAGCGTCGTGCTGTCCGGCGCGAAGGCCACATGGGCGACGGCGCTCGGGGCCGTGAAGTCCTGCAACAGCAGACCGTCATCAGTGCGATAGACGCGGACCTTTCCATCGCCACCACCCACTGCCAGCTTCAGGCTATCGTCACTGAAACTGATCCCGGTTACCGCGGCGGGGGCGTCAATTCGGTACGCCAATTGCCCGTCGGTTACGCTCCAGACGTAGACCGTCTTGGACTGCGATCCCGGGTCGCCACCGGCTGCGAGTTGCTTGCCATCGCGGCGCACTGCGACGTGCTTAAGGGCAGTGGTGCTGCCCGTGGTGAACGCTTCGGCCGCCTGGCCCTCCAGGTCCCACAATTTGACTTCCCCACCGTCGCCAATCACGGCGAACTGCCTGCCATCGGGCAGCCACGCCGCATCGTTGATCTTCCCTGAGTCGACCGAAAACATGCGCACCGCCGAAAGCGTCCATACTCGTGACGTGCCATCGGTCCCGCCAGTAACCAGTGTCTTGCCATCGTTCGCGAAATCGACAGCCGACACTGCGCCTGAGTGGCCGGTGAAGCGCTGCATTTCGCCACCGGATTGAAGATCCCACACGCGCGTCACGCCGTCGTCGGCGCAAGTGGCCAGACGAGTCGAGTCGGAACTTGAGGCCACGCCGCGAACCGCCGCCGGGTGGGGCAGGCTCGCTATCGTTTCGCCGTTATCAACGCGGTAAACTCTGGCCGTCTTGTCACCACCCGCCGCAATCGCCAAAGTGCCGTCAGGAGTGATGTCTACGCTGTTGACCGCGTCGCTGGCCCCGGAGAACGAGCGAAGCTCCTTGCCGTCGGCCATGTTCCACAGGCGGACAGTCTTGTCAGCGCCCCCGGAGATCAACGTCGCTTCGTCGGGCGAAAAGGCCACGTCGGCCACGCTTCCCGTGTGTCCTCGAAAGACGCGTTCCAGAGCAAGCGGAACGTGGTATGCATGGTTGTTCGCTGCGGCGGCCATCAGTGATAGCCCGTCCGGAAGGAATGCGACGGCGGTGGCAGCGGCCGGTACAACGGATTCCTCCAGCAGCAAACCATCGCTCGTGTCGTAAATGCGCAAATGACCGTCCGCGCCGGCCACCGCGAGGCGTGTACCGTCGGCACTGTAAGCGACATCGTGAGCTGCGACCGGCGTGGTAATGGTGCGTTCGAGCGTACCGTCTTCGCGCTTCCAAAGCAGCACTTTCCCGTTGGCAGTGGCCGCGGCCAGTTGGGCATTGTCACCGCGGACGGCGATCGCATGCACGGCACTGTCCGCGCCGCCAAGATCCTTGGCCGAACCGTCGGCGAGCGTCCAGAGTTTGACCTTTCCGGTCGCCGAGCCGGTCACGAGCTGTGAACCGTCGGCGGTCCATGCCAGATTGCCGATCGCTTCGTCGGCAGCGACGATCACCCGCTCGGCTGTAAGCCCCCAATGTCGCAGCGTCCCGTCGGCACCGGCACAGAAGACACGTCGGCCGTCGGAGGTGAACCCCAAGTCCAGCACCGCTTGTTTGCCCACGGAAAAGCTCTCCAGCATGCGCTCAGTAGCCAGATCCCACACGCGAAGCAGTCCGTCTTCGGCCAGCGTGGTCGCTTTGGTGCCATCGGCGCTCAGCTTCAGGTCGCCGACGGCGGCTGGATGTTCCAGCGTCGCCTTTGCCGTGCCCGCCGCGGCATCCCAAATGCGTACTGTGCCGTCCGCCCCAGCGGACAGCAATCTTGTGCCATCGGGACAAATCACCAAGCCACGAACGGCACCGGCATGACCCGTATAACTTGTCGCGGCCGCGCCTGTGTCCGTTTGCCAGGCGCGCACCGCTCGGTCGTCGCCGCCGGACAACAACCGCGTGCCGTCTGGAGAAAACGCCAAACATCGAACCGGGCCCTGGTGTGCTGCAATCAGCCGTTGGATTGCCACCGTATGCATCAATGCCTGATTCGCCGCGCCCGTGGTCACGATCGTCTGACCGTCCCCCGCGAACGCTAACTGGCCGACCGGTTCGGGTGTGGCCAACTCCTCGAGCAAGCGGCCATCGTCGACATCAAGCAAACGCAGGCGGCTGTCATCACACGCCGCGACCAGCCGTTTCCCGTCCGCGCTGTACGCGAGGCTGCTGACCGCTGCGGAAACCGAGACCTTGTGGGCCAGCTTGCCATCGCTGGCGCTCCACAGGTACACGTATCGGTCGGCCCCGGCGGCTGCCACTTGTTGCCCGTCAGCGCGAAAGGCGACAGCAAACAGCTCCGCCGTGCTCCCGTCGAGTTGTCGCACGAGATTGTTCGCGCTATCCCAGAGTTTCACGAGTTTGTCGTCGCCGACAGTGGCCAGTTGCGATCTGTCTGGGCTCAACGCGGCGCCGTTAACACGCGCTTTATGCGCGTCCCAAACGGCCGTCGCCGCCAATCGCCATACGTGGGCCGATCTGTCGGCAGAGCCCGAGACCACAGTCTTGCCATCGCCCGCGAAATCGACTGCCAGCACGGGCGCAGTGTGCCCGGCGAATCGTTCGAGCAGCTTGCCCGTGGCCATGTCGAACACGCGTACCAGCAGATCGTCACCGCCGACCGCCAGTCGCGCGGAATCGTGGCTGAAACGGAGGCCCCGCGGCACTGCGTCGAGAGTGAGCGTTGCCCGAGACGAGGCATCGGCCAGCCACCATACGCGCACCGATTTGTCGGCACCGGCCGAGGCTGCCAGCTTGCCGTCAGGGCTGAGCGCGACAGAGGTTACGGCGTCCGTGTTGCCGCCAAATGCACGCACGAGTTGGCTGGCTTCCAAGTCCCAAAGCTTCACGGTCTTGTCTTCCGCCCCGACCAGCACTTGGAGCTTACCGGGCAAGAACGCCACGCTCGACAGGGCGCCCTGCGAGGCAACAACCGATGCTTGATAGGCGAGTCGCACGACGCGCACTTGGCCGTCTGTGCCGCCCACCACGACCGTCTGAGCATCGGGCCCAAACGCGATGTCGCGATGGGGGACACCGGCCATTGCGAACCGTTCCAGAAGTCGACCCGACACGTCCCAAACGCGCAGGCTGCCATCCGAAGAACACGCGGCCACCCGTTTGCCGTCAGGTGCAAAAGCCACGCCCGTGGCCGGCCGGGACAATCCTTCGAGCTTGACGCCCGGTTGGCCGTTTGCCGATCTCCAGAGCTGAACTATGTTCTCGTCGGCAGCCGTGGCGATCCACACGTGATCCTTGCTGAGTGCCATGTCGGACACAGGTGTCTTGCATTGGAGGGTTTGCACCGGTTTGCCGGTGGCGGTGGCCCAGGTGCGGACTGTCCCATCAGTGCTGGAAGAAACGAGCGTCTGGCCGCCCGCCAAGAACCGCAGTCCAGTCACGACGTTTCCGTGTCCCGATATCGTACGCAGTAGGGGTGACGGCTCAGAGCCATCGCCGGAACCGTCTGCTGGCGCAGGAGCGGGCGGCGGCTTGGTGGTCCACAAGCGGATCGACTTATCGCTGCTGGAGGAGGCCACTGTCGTGCCGTCGGGATGAAATGCCACGGCCGTTACCGAACCGCCGTGGTCGGGGAAGGCGAGCGTCTGGCTGCCGTCCGATACGTTCCAGATCCGGACCGTACGGTCGGCGCTGCCGGTGACCAATTGCGTACCGTCGTGCTTCCACGCAACCGAAGTCACGTGCGATGTATGACCGGCGAGGGTCCGAACGTGACTGCCCGATGCCAGATTCCACAGCCGCACTGTGTTGTCGTTCGACGCGGTCGCCAGTTGCGAGCCATCGGGGCTGACGGCCATGGCCGAGACGGCCTGCGTATGCCCGGCCAGAATCTGCGGTGCATCAGGCCGTCGCCATAAGCGCACGATGCCGTCGTTGCCGACAGAGGCGAACTGCTGGCCATCGGAGGAAAAAGCGACCGCCGTCACTGGACCATCGTGGGCTCCGATCCCATATTGGTCCGCGCCGTCGGCACTGGCCCACAACTTGAGCATGCCAGTGGCGCTACCGGAAACCACGGTGGCCCCATCCGGGCTGAGCGCCAGTGCGGTCACGGGGCCAGGTTGGTTGGCCAGGGCGAGGGTCTGGTTGCCCTTTTCAGCATCGAAGACTCGTACGGTTTGGTCCGCGCCGCCGGTGACCACTCGTTTGGCGTCGCTGGTGATCGCGACAGCGGTAACCGCCTGAGTATTCCCGGCCAGAGGCGTGGGCGCCGGCAAGGGAAGCTGCCATCGTTTCACCGTACCGTCGGCGCTGGCCGTGACTAACTGGCCCGTTTGCGAGTGATAACAAAGGGATGTGACCGATGCAGTGTGTGCGCCGATGCGACCTCGGTCGGTGCCGCCGACCACACCGAATAGCCGCACTTCGCCCTGCTCGTCACCGCTGGCCAACTCGGTGCTGTCCGTCGAGAACGCTGTGGCTGTCACGGTGGCCGCGTGCCCGGATATGGCCCGAGCGGGCGTTCCGGCAGGAAGATTCCAAAGCCGCACGGTTTTGTCTTCGCCGCCGCTGGCGGCCAATTTCCCATCAGGGCTTACCGCGACGCATCGAGCTGGTGCGCTGTGACCGGCCAACGGGCGCGGAGCCACAGGAAGCGCCCACAGCCGAACGGTGCCGTCAGCCCCGGCCGAGGCGATTTGATCGCCCTTGGGATGGAATACCAGTGCCTCGACCGCGCCCTGATGCCCTAACAACCGCAACCGGTCGGAACCGTCGCCAGTGCCCCACAATTGGATCACACCGTCGTCGCCGCCTGCAGCCAAGAGCGTGCTATTTGGCGAAAGAGCAAATGCGTGGATGGCCTTGGGACCTCCCGACAACTCCCGAATCTTCGCCCCGGAGCGAACGTCGATTAGCCTGACCGCCGCGTCGGTCCCACCGATCACCGCCCAGGCATCGCCCGTCGAGATGGCCAGGTGACGAATGCCTGCTTCCTGCTTAAACAGCGGATCTGCCGTCGTCGCTGCCGGCAACTGCCACAGCTTGACCGTACCGTCGCTTCCGCCTGTGGCCAATCCCTTTCCGTCCGCGCGGTAGGCCACCGTAGCAACCGCTCCGTCGTGAGCGATCAGGTCCGCCTCCTGGCTGCCGTCCTCGGTGGCCCACAGCCGCAAGTGTCCGACCGCGTCGCCGGTGGCAACCTGCTTGCTGTCTGGACGAAGGGCCGCGGTAACCAATCCCTGCGAATTGGCAGCCAACTGCACCGGCGGCGCGTCGTCGGCCAGGCTCCAAAGACGCACGTCTTCAGCCAGTGTCATCGCGCGTCGGCCATCGGGCGTGACGGCGACGGCTTTCAGCGGCGCTTTGTGACCAGCCAACGGACGTGCCGGCTCGGGCAATCGCCACAGTCGGATCGTGCCATCGTCGCCCGCAGTCGCCACCTGCTTGCCGCCGGGATGAAAAACCACGCGATGAACGGCGCCGGTGTGCCCTAGGAGTCCGAGGCGATCGGCGCCGTCGGGCACGTTCCAGAAACGCACGGCACCCGCGGCGCTGGCGCCGGCCAGCAACTGCTCATCGGGACTCAAAGCCAAACTGCTCACGGCACCGTGCTGGCCTGCGTAGCTGCGAGCCAACTGAACGTTAGCAACGTCAAACTGCCGAACGGTATCATCTGTGGTGCCCGTGAAAACGCGGCTGCCGTCGCGAGTGACAACCACCGTGGCGACCGGGCCAGGGTGCCCGGCCAACTGTCTAAGCTCGACAGCAGCCGTGCTCCAAAGCTTCGCTGTACCATCCTCGCCAGTAGACAGCAGCAACTCGCCGTCTGGATGGTAGCGAAGCGCGGTGATCCGCCCGGCGTGCGCGCCCAGTTCAGCCTGCACTGCGCCGTCCTCGGGATCGAGTAGGCGGATCGATCCCTGGGCGTCTCCGGTGGCCAACTGAGCGCCGTCCACCCGGAGGGCGATAGCGCTGGCCGCACTCGGTTGTTGGATCGTCTGGAGTAGGTCGCCTTTGCCTTCGGTTGGTTTGTCATTCAAGCTCCAGCGACGCAGCGTCTGGTCGGACGAAGCGGTAACGAGTGTCTTGCCGTCTGCGCCAACGGCAATCGCAGAAATGGGTTGAGTGTGCCCTTCGAACACGCGTGGCAGTGTGGGCAACTCCCAGAGGCGGATGGTTCCGTCGTCGCCAGCAGTCGCGATCCCGCCCGCGCGCGGGTGGAAGGCCACATCGTGGACCGGCCCAGTGTGTCCGGTCAATTGTCCCCGGTCGGTGCCGTCCTCCACCGACCACAGTTGGACGGCACCGGATTCATCCGCTGCTGCCAGCAAGTGCCCGTCGAGGTCAGCGGTCAACGATGTGACGGCTTTCGTCACGCCAGCGAATTGTCGAAGTGCCTGTCCTTCGGCGTTAAACAACTGAACCGTTCCGTCGGCGGTTGCGGTGGCGATCAGTTCACCCGGCAAGATGACGACTGCCGTAACTCGCTGAGAGTGGCTGCCAAGTGTTTGGGGCTCGGTTGGGGGCCAGTCGATAAGACGTAGCATTCCATCGTCGCCGGCAGCGGCCAGCCAGTTGCCCACCGCCGGCCCGGCTAAGGCGTTCAGCTTCGGGGTGAAGATCGCTCCGGCGGCAGCTCCAGTATCAGCATTCCAGCCTCGCAGTGAACCATCGGCAGCAGCGGCCGCGACCCATCGCGGGCCAGGGACTTCTTCGGTCCCTGTTTCCTGAAGCAGAGCGACGGCTGTGATTGCATCTGTGGCTCCGGACAGGTCGCGCAAAGACGTGCCCGCGACCGCGTTCCACAACCGCACCGTCTTGTTCTGGTCGCCGCTAACAAGCAATTGCCCATCGGCGGAGACGGCCAGAGCGGTCGGGCCCCCCTGAAGCGTCGGAAACTCGCCGAGCGGATGCCGCAGCGGAAGATCGAACACATTCACCACGCCGTGAATTCCGCCAAAAGCCAGTTGTCGCCCGTCCGCGGCGATGTCCACGGCCAGAAGCGGCTGATCCGTTGCGGAAATCCTGCGGACAATTTCACCGCTTTCGCGATCCCGGACAATGATCGTGCGGTCCAGGCTGGCCGTCGCAATCGTCTTCCCATCGGGCGACACGGCAACAGATCGAATCGGACCCTCGTGGCCTTCCAAGTATCGCAAATCCGGTGGCGTCTGCGCGCCGACACATACGGCTGCTGCAAGTATCAGCCAACCGAAGAGGCAAACGCAAAGGCTGAGCCGAACGCGGATTGGGGCCGTCACAGATGTCATGCTCTGAGCTGAACTAAACCTAGTGATGGTACTTATCTCACTTTACGCTGGAATGCGCCTCGGTTCCAGCTTTCCACTCCTATTGCTGCAATTCGAGACGCCGCCACCAGGCGTACCCTGTCCCGCCAGCGACTGCCGACTGCTGGACTGTGATCCAGATGTCTTTGCCGGTGTAGTCCGACAGATCGACTGTGTGTTGGGTCCATGTCGCCGCCGGAGGTTGCTCTGGATTGGGAGCGACTTTTGCCGGCGTGAAGTGTTGCCAGACGGGCAGGCCGGCCACGCGAACTTCGATTCGCGACTGCGAATGGGGGTCGTGTCCAAAGTCGAGCACCATTTGCAGCTTTCCTTGGTCCGGCACGCGCATGCGTCGGATCAGGCGGACGGGCGTCGTGTCGGCGCGGGTAACTAAGGCATTTGCATGGCCGTTCAGTTCGGCTTGAAGGCCCGTGTGCTTGTCCTCGCGTGCCGAGAGGAGTGTCCAACCGGGGAGCACGATTTCGGCGCCGGCTCGAAGCGCAGGCGGGACGCTGGGGTTCCAGCCGTCAAGGGGCTCGGCGACCATCGGCAGCGAGCCTTCGAATGCGAGTTCGACGAGTTCGCGTCGCGGTGTCAGCTTGCCTTTCTCGTCCGCTACCGCGGCAAGGGCCCAGGCTCGCTTGCCGTCGCTCGCTAACGGGCCGACAAGGACGTATTTCGGGCTTGGCGTCCAGAACGGCTGGCGACCCAGGAGCTGGCCTGTTCGTCCGTCCAGCCACTGGAGCGTGGCATACGGGACTTGGGTTCCTTCGAAATGCCGCACGCAGATCACGCGTCCGGCGGCTCCCATGAGCGCGCCTTCCAGGAGATCGGGGATCGGTCGATGCCACAGCTCTTCGCCGCTGTCGAGCGAGATCGCGGCGAGGCCTTCGTCCGTCTGGATGACCAGCGTCTGGTCGATTGTGCCCAGCATACGGTGAAGCGTCGATCGAGCGGCTCGCCAATCCAGACGCCCCGTGGCCAGATCCAAGCAGTCGATCGTCTTCGCGCCTGGCTGGGTCGCCAAGACACGATCGCCGACAACGATCGGCGGCCCGATCGCCTGGCGGCTCCAGTACGGGTCGAGTGGCGCGGGCAGCCAGGTGTTGCGCCGAATCCAGCGGAGTTGGCCGGCCGTGTCGCAGCAAATGACGGCACCGGCCACCACGGCCACGATGCGATCGCCGACAAGCGTCAATTGGCACACGCGGCGACTGCGCCACTGAGAGCCAAGCGTTACCAGCCGCGCCTCGTCAAGGATCGCTCCGGTAGCCAGGCTGAACGAAGTCAGCGTCAACTGGCCCACGGGCTCGCCCGGCGTATGTGGCTCGCACAGACAAACGAGCCGGTCGCCGACCACGACCGGATCGCTACCCACAGTGCCGGGATACTGGGTGCTCCAGACATGATTGCCGGTACTCAAGTCGAGGCAGACCAGGTCGGGATGACCGTCTTTCCGCAGCAGTCGCGTGTACACGCGGCCGCCGGCCACCAGCGGTCGCATGGGTACCATCGGCCATGCGTGAGTTGCCCCTTGCGCGTCGCCCAGATCGTACGCCCAACGCTGTTTGGCCGTCGGCACGTCGAATGCCGCCACGTGAAACCGATTCGAGACGACCAGCGAGTTGTCGGCCACAACCATCGCATGCTGCCGCCCGGACCAGTCGACTGACCGGGATCCGCCAGGCACCTGTTCAGGCTTGGTTCCCTGTGCCCCATCGAGTTGCCCCCAACTGCGAACCGTCATCCGAGCCGGCGCGGGCAGACCCGGGGCGGGCCCGTTTGAGTTGTCAGCCGCTTCGCTATTGGGCGATTGGTGTGCCGCCAGCATCTCGGCCGCCAGACGCTCGAACTCGGCGGGGCTGAGCTCCTCGGGGCCAAAGCGAACCGGCTCGGTGACTGCCTCGCCATGGTCGTGGCCCAGAATTGCCGAAGCCAGACGAATACGGGCAGCGAGCTGCGCACGCACGGGCGGGTCTGCTACGGGCATCGCCTGTTCGTAGCACATAATCGCCAGCGTGAATTCTCCACGGGCCAAACGATGGTCGCCCAGCCAGGCGAGAGCGTCGGCCGCGGCTGTCGTGCCGTAGTACTGGACGGCGGCCTTTTCGACCGTCGCCACGTCGCCGGCCGCTTGCGCACGGTGCAATCGCATCAACTCCGCATCGCCCAAGGTCTCGCCCATGGCGCGCACCAGCTCGGGGTTCTCCTGCATCGTCGACGACAGGATTGCGGAGAACGACCGGAAACGCTGCTCGTCGGCCTGATCGGAAACCAGTCCCCATTGCGGTGCCGTGCTGCCAAGCAGCCCTTGGCAAGCGAATCGCCATTCCTGGTCGCGGAGGGCCAACCGCATTTCGAGCAACGTGTTTTCCGCTTCCTTGTTCAAGTCGATATAAACCGGGTGGCGCCATTGCGGGTCAAGAACGAGACCGTCGTCGGGCTTGAGTTCAGGGAGCCTCGATGAGGCAGATGCTTCGGCCCAACCTGCTGTCTTCTGTAGAGATGCATGACCGCTGGACCAACGTCGTTTGGGGATGGGCTGTTCGGCCCAGAAGCGAAGTTGCCGGCAAAGCCTTGCGGCGGCGTCCCAACGGCAGCGGGTCGCGCGCGCTTCGAGTGTGTGACGCAACAGCATCGGGTCCAGCGCCTCGATGCGCCCGCTGTAGCTGAACCGAGGAATCCGCATCAGTGCGTGGCGAAGCGAATCGAAACCCACGAGATCGTCTTGCCGCAGCAACTGACGTCCCAAGTCGTGGAAGTGCCCGGCAAAACGCTGGCAATCGGTTGATGAGTGCAATTGGCGAACCAGCGCAGCGTCATCGAGTACGGCCAACTTTCGGTCCAGCGGCCCCGGCGCGGAAAGCGACTCGCGGAGCAGACCATCGAGGACCGCGTTCATGATGGTCACGTCCTGGTTGGAAAGCAGCAGCGCGAGGCCGCACGCGCGACGCCACTTGGCGGGATCGGCGTCCAGCGGTTGGTTTTCCCAGACCCACTCGTCCCAATCGCCAAAATCGGCCAGGGGACTTCCGCCCAGTGACGATCCGATCTTGAGCGCGCGCTCCCTGAGCCCGAGGGGGGCTAGCGACGAAAGCGCGTCGAGTT